>Ga0302320_10002323_pt1 | contig 44949 bp, 27 predicted proteins | sample Bog_T0_3_FD_202130 | JGI IMG/M metagenome (GOLD analysis project Ga0302320, IMG submission 202130) | Peat permafrost microbial communities from Stordalen Mire near Abisko, Sweden - Bog_T0_3 | ecosystem: Environmental > Terrestrial > Soil > Wetlands > Peat | place: Sweden: Abisko, Stordalen Mire...
ATAGTGGTGGAGCGGTTTTTCAGGACGTGAATGGTAAACTGGTTACAGTTAGTATTAATAGCGATATTAGTACATCATTTAACAATCATCCTTTAAACCCAACAGAATCAATAAAATTAAATGATCAAAACCAATACATAACAAATATTTTTATTAATAATAGTAATACTGCTATAAAGGCTATTATAGATACAGGAGCCAATTTGGTAACTTTAAGTAGTGAAACTGCAAATTCACTAGAATTAAATTATAAAAAAGATTCATCTAAAGTAGATGTATCAACAGCTAGCGATAATACCAATGGTTATAAAATACAATTAAACACTGTAACTCTTGGAACAATTACTTTATCCAATATAGATGCAATTGTTATGGAAGGTAATGATCCGGAAATGGTGTTAGTTGGCATGAGTTTTTTAAAACAATTAGATTTACAATATTCAGGAGATCATTTAGAACTGAAAAAACATGATAATGTTGCTCATCCGCTGCCACCACCAAAAGTGGCTACAGAATCACCACTTCCTAATAAAACACAAGCCAATAGTCCTGCTATTCCTAACACTTACGCCAATCCTACTCCTACAACCAATCCTATTGCCACACCGTCTGCTGCTAATCCACCCTCTCTTCCTATTAATATTCAATCTTCTCCAGGAATTAATTCTCAGCTGTCTAATCAGCTACCTAATACTCAATCATCTCAAAGTAAATAATAAAAAATTATGGATTAGTCTTCACAAAAAACCCAACAGTATATTCAGAACGTTTACTTTGCATTTTAAAAGTAACATGCTCAGATCCATCACTACTAGAAATTTTCTGAATATTTATTGGTTCTTTAAATCCAGCCTTATCCCAATCAATATTAATTTTATCATTTTTGTTAGTTAATGTTAATTTAACACTGCCTAAAGGTTGATCGCTATCTAATGGTGGATAATCATTATCTACTAAAGATATAATTAATTTTTTATTTTCTGAATCTTGGATTATGCCATTCCATAAGATAGTATTTTTTAGCTTAGGTAAATCTTTTATTAACCAATGTTTAGGATATGTTGGGATCCTATATTCTTTAGCCTTATTAATACTAGAATATTCAGTAATTTCTATGTAAATTTTATCTTTAACTGGTTTGTTAACCGTAATTGCATCTAACTTTACTATTACTTCTGTTGGATTGGAATTATTAAAATCACTATCGTGAGCATGTGAACAATTTAAAATTATACACTGCAAAAATACGAACAATAAAAATAATGTTTTTTTGAACATAATACTTCCATCCTTAGAAAATTTAATAAAAATTTAGTTGTTTAAATTCATTGGGCATTGGCTGCCATAATTAATGGTTATTTTTACAGAAATTTCGCTATAATGATAGTCACTAATGCTATTGATAAACAAATACTTAACCATATAGCACTGTTTTTTTCTTCGATAATAAATTTTCTATAATAAAAATAACTTCCTATCGGAAATAAAAGATAAATAACTCCCCATAAAAAATTTTTTTTAAAAGCATTGCTCATAGATTGTAAAAAAATAATTAACGCAATAAATGAACAGCATGTTCCTATAAGAATTAATGAATGCTGCATAACATTACTCCAGGCTTGATAATTTTAAAACACTATAATTATAGTATGAAAAAAGTGATGCCTTGTGTCAAATAAATTACAGCTATTTACCAAGTAATGTGCTCAACATTACTAAATGTTAACTTACTACCATCATCCATAATTATGGTACCACTAGCATTAAACTTGAGGTATAAGTTAATACTTTAACCGCTTGCCTCTACCAAGTTATATGCTCAAGATTACTAAAATGTAACACACTACCATCGTCCATGGTTATAGTGCCTGTTGCATTACTGGTGTTAAAATCAAGGGAATGCGCTTTCATCGTGGCTGTATAATTATCAGCTATAACTGCAGTGTGCCCCGCAAGAGATAGGGTCCAATTGTTGCCAGTACCATGCACCATGGTTGCAGTAGTTCCTAACGTTAAATTAACATAATCATTAATATCTGTACTTCCAATTAATGTATCTTGACCATGTAATTCACCAAATTTTAATGTATCTGTTCCAGAACTAAAAGTAATAGTATCACTACCAGTCCCTGTGTCGATATTGGCTGCATTATGTGTTCCAGTTAAAGTAATATTATTATTACCACTTCCAGTTGTTACATTAAATGTTGTTTTATTAGTAGTACCACTTAAAGAGACAGTACTATTACCACTTCCAGTCGTTATATCAAATATATTTGTTCCCCCACCACCAGAATTTGGCGTTATATAAAGAGAATCATTACCATTTCCCAGTGTAATTCTACCATCATATGCATTAGTAATATTTACTACACTACCAGCTGAATCATCATTATAACCTAACTTAACATAAACATTATCAAAATTATTAAGTGTAACACTAGAAGAATCGTCATGTTGAACTACAATATCAGTTACTTTACCCAACGTTGATGAAGAAATATTTAAATTTCCTAAATTATCTCTAGTATATGTAATGGATGCATTAGCTGGTATACCGTCAACCTGTTCCATACTGGTACCAGTTAAAGTTGTTGTGCCTGGGGCATAATTAGTTTGAGTATAACCATTAGCCAATGTTCCTATGTTATTATTTACATCTAATACTGAATTTTTACCAAAAGTTACATCTGGCGTCATGTCATTTCGCGTTAAATCCAAAAATGAAGCAAGAGTGTACGGCACAGAATTAAGATTAAAAGTACTAATATTATGTGCATTATTAATCGCATGGTTACCATCTAATTGAGTGGTGGTAAATACACCAGATGTTTCATTGTAAAATAAATCATAATCACTTATTGCATTATTAAAGTATAAAACATTAGTACCCAAACCACCTTCAACCGTATTATTCCCTGTCCCTAAATAAATAGAATCATTACCGCTACCAGCATTAATAGTATCATTACTAGCTGCAGTATGAATTGTCGAAGATAAGTATGTTCCGCTCATATTTACAGTATCACCAGTATCGCCAGAGGTAAAATTAAAAACACTACTACTGCTGTTGCCAATTAAAGCAGTGGTATTAGTACCAATACCACTAGTAGTAATAGTATCACCTGCAATACCACCAATTATTGTATTACTACCAGCACTAATATTAATTGTATCGATACCTATAGAACTTGCTGTAACTGTATTAGTGCCGCCACTAAGTGTAATACTATCAGCACCAGTACCACCATATATTGTATTAGTACCAGCAGTTGCTGTAATGGTATCTAATCCAGAGGAACCACCAGTTATAGTATTTGAACCACCACTTGCAGTAATAATATCTTTACCTACTCCACCTAACACTGTATTCGTACCACTAATTAAATTAATGGTATCAATGCCTGCTCCTCCATTAATAGTATTGGTTCCACCTTTAGCGGTAATTAAGTCAGCACCTGTGCCGCCTGTTATTGTATTACTGCCATTATTAATAGTAATAGTATCTAATCCAGATGCTCCACCAGTTATATTATTTGTTCCGTTATTAACTGTAATTAAATCAGCACCAACTCCACCTGTTATAGTATTATTACCAGAAGTGATAGATATTGTATCTATTCCTTTGCCGCCAAATATAGTATTTGTACCATTAATTAAATAAATTGCATCAGCACCAGTCCCGCCTGTAAAAGTATTATTACCAGCACTAAGTGTAATTGAATCTAAACCAGAAGAACCACCAGTTATGGTATTAGTACTGTTTGCGGCAGTTATACTAATAGTTTCTGCACCCACACCACCAGTTAAAGTATTAATGCTTGTATTCGTACCACTTATATTAATCGTGTCGGCACCAGTCCCTACTTTTACTTGATTGTTACTACCAGCAGTTATACTTATTGTATCTAATCCCGAGGAACCACCAGTTATAGTGTTAGTACTATTTGCAGCACTAATACTAATAGTTGCAGCACCTGCACCACCAATTATAGTGTTAGTGCTAGCATTAGTACCGCTTACATTAATCGTGCTAACACCGGTGCTAACTGTTATTTTGTTGCTAGCACCGCCTGTGATTGTTATTAAGTCTAATCCTGAAGAACCGCCTGTTACAGTGTTAGAACCACCAGTTGCGGTTATAATATCACGCCCCGCACCACCTACTACTGTGTTGGTGCCATTATCTAAATTAATAGTATCGACGCCGGCACCACCATTAATCGTATTAACACCTCCATTTGCTGTAATTAAATCCGCACCAGTACCACCTGTCATTGTATTGCTACCAGCACTTAATGTGATCTTGTCTAACCCAGACGATCCGCCTGTTATTGTGTTTGTACTATTTGCAGCAGTTATAGTCATTGTTGTGGCACCAACCCCGCCAATTAAAGTATTAACACTAGTATTAGTGCCACTTACATTAATAGTGTCAGCCCCAGATCCAACTGTTATTTTATTGCTAGTGCCACCCGTAATAGTTATTAAATCCAATCCTGATGATCCACCAGTCACAACATTGGTGCCACCTGTTGCAGTAATAATATCTTTACCTGTGCCACCCAACACGGTATTCGTGCCACTATTTAAATTAATAGTATCGATACCAGCACCACCATTAATAGTATTCGTACCACCGCCAGCTGTAATTGAATCCGCACCAACCCCACCTGTTATGGTGTTACTGCCAGCACTTACTGTTATGCTGTCAAATCCTGATGAACCACCTGTTATAGTGTTCGTGCTGTTTGCAGCACTTACATTAATCGTGTCTGTTCCTGCACCACCAATAATAGTATTAACGCTAGTACCAGCACCACTTATAGTTATAGTATCGGCACCAGTACCACCTGTTACTTTATTATTGCCCCCACCTGTAATTGTTATTGTATCTAAACCTGACGAACCTCCGGTTATAACGTTAGATGTACCACCGCTAACTGTTATAATATCTTTACCAACTCCACCAACTACGGTATTTATACCACTATTTAAATTAATAGTATCAATACCTGCACCACCATTAATGGTATTAGTGCCACCAGCCGCTGTAATTAAATCTGCACCAGATCCACCAGTGATGGTATTGCTACCAGCACTTACTGTTATGTTATCTAACCCTGATGAACCACCTGTTATTGTATTTGTACTATTTGCGGCACTTACATTAATGGTTGCAGCACCAACTCCGCCTATTAAAGTATTAGTGCTAGCTGATGCACCGCTTACATTAATCGTACCGGCACCTGTACCTACGGTTACTTTATTACTGCTGCCACCTGTAATTGTTATTAAATCTAATCCTGATGAACCACCGGTTACAACGTTAGTGCCACCTGTTGCATTAATAATATCTTTACCTGTACCGCCAAACACTGTATTCGTACCGCTATTTAAATTAATAGTATCAATACCTGCGCCACCGTTAATAGTATTTGTACCGCCAGCTGCTGTAATTGAATCCGCACCAGTGCCACCTGTTATTGTATTGCTACCTGCGCTTACTGTTATGCTGTCTGATCCTGATGAACCTCCGGTTATAGTATTAGTGCTATTGGCAGCACTTACATTAATGGTTGCAGCACCAACTCCGCCTATTAAAGTATTAGTGCTAGCTGATGTACCACTTACATTAATCGTATCGGCACCAGTTCCTACTGTTATTTTGTTACTGCTACCACCAGTAATTGTTATTAAATCTAATCCAGATGAACCACCGGTTACAATGTTAGTGCCGCCTGTAGCATTAATAATATCTTTACCTGTACCGCCAAGCACTGTATTGCTACCGCTATTTAAATTTATAGTGTCTATGCCGGCACCACCATTAATTGTGTTCGTTCCACCAGCAGCTGTAATTGAAGCTGCCCCAGTGCCACCTGTGATGGTATTGCTACCTGCATTTATCGTAATAATATCTAAGCCTGACGATCCTCCGGTTATAGCATTTAATCCATTGTTAATGGTAATAAGATCAGCACCAACCCCGCCTGTTATAGTGTTGTTTCCAGCGGTTATAGAAATTGTGTCAATTCCTTTTCCACCAAATATAGTATTTGTGCCATTAACAAGATAAATAGCATCAGCACCTGTGCCACCGGTTATGGTATTATTACCAGCACTTACTGTTATGCTGTCGAGCCCAGATGCGCCACCAGTTATTGTGTTCACGCTGTTTGTAGCGCTTACATTAATTGTTGCAGCACCAACGCCACCTATTAAAGTATTAGTGCTAGCACCAGTGCCGCTTACATTAATCGTATCGGCACCAGTCCCTACTGTTACTTTATTGCTATTACCACCAGTAATTGTTATTAAATCTAATCCTGATGAACCACCAGTTACAACGTTAGTACCGCCTGTTGCATTAATAATATCTTTGCCAACACCACCAACTACAGTATTCATACCACTATTTAAATTAATAGTATCGATACCTGCACCACCGTTAATAGTGTTAGCCCCACCATTTGCTGTAATTAAATCTGCACCAACGCCGCCTGTGATTGTATTCGTGCCACCGCTCGTTGTAATACTATCCGCACCAGTGCCACCTGTAATTGTATTGCTACCTGCGCTTACTGTTATGCTATCTAATCCTGATGCACCACCGGTTATAGTATTCGTACTATTGGCAGCACTTACATTAATTGTTGCAGCACCCACGCCTCCAATTAAAGTATTCGTGCTAGCACCAGTACCACTTACATTAATCGTATCGGCACCAGTACCCACTGTTACTTTGTTGCTGTTACCACCAGTAATTGTTATTAAATCTAATCCAGATGAACCACCAGTTACAACGTTAGTACCGCCTGTTGCAGTAATAATATCACGCCCTGCACCACCAACTGCGGTATTTGTTCCGCTATTTAAATTAATAGTATCAATTCCTGCGCCACCGTTAATAGTGTTAGCTCCACCATTTGCTGTAATTAAATCTGCACCAACGCCACCTGTAATTGTATTGCTACCAGCACTTATTGTTATGCTGTCTAATCCTGATGAGCCACCAGTTATAGTGTTCGCACTATTAGCAGCGTTTACATTAATTGTTGCAGCACCAACTCCACCTATTAAAGTATTAGTGCTAGCTGATGCACCGCTTACATTAATCGTATCGGCACCAGTTCCTACTGTTACTTTATTGCTATTACCGCCAGTTATAGTTATTAAATCTAATCCTGATGAACCACCAGTTACAACGTTAGTACCGCCTGTTGCGTTAATAATATCTTTACCTGTACCGCCAAACACTGTATTCGTACCGCTATTTAAATTAATAGTGTCTATTCCTGCGCCACCATTAATAGTATTTGTACCGCCAGCTGCTGTAATACTATCCGCACCAGTACCACCTGTAATTGTATTGCTACCGGCACTTATTGTTATGCTGTCTAATCCTGATGAACCACCTGTTATAGTATTAGTACTATTGGCAGCACTTACATTAATGGTTGCAGCACCAACGCCACCTATTAAAGTATTAGTACTTGCGCTCGTACCGCTTACATTAATCGTGTCGGCCCCAGTACCTACTGTTACTTTATTGCTGTTACCACCAGTTATAGTTATTAAATCTAATCCCGAAGAACCACCAGTTACAACGTTAGTGCCGCCTGTTGCGTTAATAATATCTTTACCAACACCACCAAACACTGTATTCGCACCGCTATTTAAATTAATAGTGTCTATTCCTGAGCCACCATTAATAGTATTTGTACCACCAGTTGCTGTAATACTATCCGCACCAGTGCCACCTGTAATTGTATTGCCACCTGCGCTTACTGTTATGCTGTCTAATCCTGATGAACCACCAGTTATAGTATTCGTACTATTGGCAGCACTTACATTAATTGTTGCAGCACCAACTCCACCTATTAAAGTATTCGTGCTAGCACCAGTGCCGCTTACATTAATCGTATCGGCACCAGTACCCACTGTTATTTTATTGCTGTTACCGCCAGTAATTGTTATTAAATCTAATCCAGATGAACCACCGGTTACAACATTCACACCACCTGTTGCATTAATAATATCTTTACCAACACCACCAACTACCGTATTTGTTCCGCTATTTAAATTAATGGTGTCTATTCCTGCGCCACCGTTAATAGTGTTGGCACCACCGTTTGCTGTAATTAAATCTGCACCAACGCCGCCTGTAATTGTATTCGTGCCACCGCTTGTTGTAATACTATCCGCACCAGTGCCACCTGTAATTGTATTGCTACCGGCACTTATTGTTATGCTGTCTAGCCCTGATGAACCGCCGGTTATAGTATTTGTGCTATTGGCAGCACTTACATTAATTGTTGCGGCACCAACGCCACCTATTAAAGTATTCGTGCTAGCACCAGTACCACTTACATTAATCGTGTCTGCACCAGTACCCACTGTTATTTTATTGCTGTTACCGCCAGTAATTGTTATTAAATCTAATCCAGATGAACCACCGGTTACAACATTCACACCACCTGTTGCGGTAATAATGTCTTTGCCAACACCACCAACTACAGTATTTGTGCCGCTATTTAAATTTATAGTGTCTATGCCAGTGCCACCGTTAATAGTGTTGGCTCCACCATTTGCTGTAATTAAATCTGCACCAACTCCACCTGTGATTGTGTTCGTACCACCGCTTGTGGTAATACTGTCCGCACCAGTGCCACCTGTAATTGTATTGCTACCGGCGCTTACTGTTATGCTGTCTAATCCTGATGAACCACCTGTTATAGTATTAGTACTATTGGCAGCAGATACATTAATTGTTGTAGCACCAACTCCGCCTATTAAAGTATTCGTGCTAGTGCCAGCACCACTTACATTAATCGTATCGGCACCTGCACCCACTGTTACTTTATTACTGTTACCTCCAGTTATAGTTATTAAATCTAATCCAGAAGAACCACCAGTTACAACGTTCACTCCACCAGTTGCAGTAATAATATCGCGCCCAGTGCCGCCAAACACTGTATTCGTACCGCTATTTAAATTAATAGTGTCTATTCCTGCGCCACCATTAATAGTATTTGCTCCACCATTTGCATTAATTAAATCCGCACCAGTGCCACCTGTAATTGTATTACCACCCGCGCTTACTGTTATGCTGTCTAATCCTGAGGAACCACCAGTTATAGTGTTCGCACTGTTAGCAGCACTTACATTAATTGTTGCAGCACCAACTCCACCTATTAAAGTATTAGTGCTAGCACCAGTACCACTTACATTAATCGTATCGGAACCAGTACCCACTGTTATTTTATTGCTGTTACCGCCAGTAATTGTTATTAAATCTAATCCAGACGAACCACCGGTTACAACATTCACACCACCTGTTGCAGTAATAATATCTTTGCCAACACCACCAACTACCGTATTTGTTCCGCTATTTAAATTAATGGTGTCTATTCCTGCGCCACCGTTAATAGTGTTAGCTCCACCGTTTGCTGTAATTAAATCTGCACCAACGCCGCCTGTGATTGTATTCGTACCACCGCTTGTTGTAATACTGTCAGCACCAATTCCACCTGTAATTGTATTGCTACCAGCACTTACTGTTATGTTATCCAACCCTGATGAGCCACCGGTTATAGTGTTAGTACTATTGGCAGCACTTACATTAATTGTTGCAGCACCAACTCCACCTATTAAAGTATTCGTGCTAGCACTAGTACCACTTACATTAATCGTATCGGCACCAGTACCTACTGTTACTTTATTGCTATTGCCGCCTGTAATTGTTATTAAATCTAATCCAGACGAACCACCAGTTACAACGTTAGTACCACCTGTTGCTGTAATAATATCGCGCCCTGTACCACCAAATACTGTATTGGTGCCGCTATTTAAATTAATGGTGTCTATTCCTGCGCCACCGTTAATAGTGTTAGCTCCACCATTTGCTGTAATTAAATCTGCACCAACGCCGCCTGTTATTGTATTCGTGCCACCGCTTGTTGTAATACTATCCGCACCAGTGCCACCTGTAATTGTATTGCTACCTGCGCTTACTGTTATGCTATCTAGCCCTGATGAACCACCTGTTATAGTGTTAGTACTATTGGCAGCACTTACATTAATTGTTGCAGCACCAACGCCGCCTATTAAAGTATTAGTGCTAGCACCAGTACCACTTACATTAATCGTATCGGCACCAGCACCTACTGTTACTTTGTTGCTGTTACCACCAGTAATTGTTATTAAATCTAATCCCGAAGAGCCACCAGTTACAACGTTAATACCACCTGTTGCATTAATAATATCGCGCCCAGCACCACCAAATACTGTATTCGTGCCGCTATTTAAATTAATGGTGTCTATTCCTGCGCCACCGTTAATAGTGTTTGTACCGCCAGAGGCTGTAATTGAATCCGCACCAGTGCCACCTGTAATTGTATTGCCACCTGCGCTTACTGTTATGCTGTCTAACCCTGATGAGCCGCCAGTTATAGTATTCGTGCTATTGGCAGCACTTACATTAATTGTTGCGGCACCAACGCCACCTATTAAAGTATTCGTGCTAGCACCAGTACCACTTACATTAATCGTATCGGCGCCAGAACCCCCTGTTACTTTATTACTGTTACCGCCAGTTATAGTTATTAAATCTAATCCAGAAGAACCACCAGTTACAACATTCACACCACCTGTTGCATTAATAATATCTTTACCTGTACCACCAACTACAGTATTCGTACCGCTATTTAAATTAATAGTGTCTATTCCTATTCCACCATTAATAGTGTTGGCTCCACCATTTGCTGTAATTAAATCTGCACCAACGCCGCCTGTAATTGTATTCGTGCCACCGCTTGTTGTAATACTGTCCGCGCCAGTGCCACCTGTAATTGTATTGCTACCGGCACTTACTGTTATGTTATCCAACTCTGATGAGCCACCGGTTATAGTATTCGTGCTATTGGCAGCACTTACATTAATTGTTGCAGCACCAACGCCGCCTATTAAAGTATTCGTGCTAGAACTTGTGCCACTTACATTAATCGTATCGGCGCCAGCACCCACTGTTACTTTATTACTGTTACCGCCAGTTATAGTTATTAAATCTAATCCAGAAGAACCACCAGTTACAACGTTAGTGCCACCTGTTGCATTAATAATATCTTTACCGGTACCGCCAAACACTGTATTCGTACCGCTATTTAAATTAATAGTATCTATTCCTGCGCCGCCATTAATGGTATTTGCACCGCCATTTGCATTAATTAAATCCGCACCAACTCCACCTGTAATTGTATTGCCACCCTCGCTTACTGTTATGCTGTCTAATCCTGAGGAACCACCAGTTATAGTGTTCGCACTGTTAGCAGCACTTACATTAATTGTTGCAGCACCAACCCCACCTATTAAAGTATTAGTGCTAGCACCAGTACCACTTACATTAATCGTATCGGCACCAGTTCCTACTGTTACTTTATTGCTATTACCGCCAGTTATAGTTATTAAATCTAATCCAGATGAACCTCCAGTTACAACGTTAGTACCGCCTGTTGCATTAATAATATCTTTACCTGTACCGCCAAACACTGTATTCGTACCGCTATTTAAATTAATAGTGTCTATTCCTGCGCCGCCATTAATAGTGTTAGCTCCACCATTTGCTGTAATTAAATCCGCACCAGTGCCGCCTGTAATTGTGTTGCTACCAGCACTTACTGTTATACTGTCTGATCCTGATGAACCACCAGTTATACTATTCGTACTATTGGCAGCACTTACATTAATTGTTGCAGCACCAATTCCGCCTATTAAAGTGTTCACGCTAGCACCAGTACCACTTACATTAATCGTATCGGCACCAGTTCCTACTGTTACTTTATTGCTATTACCGCCAGTAATTGTTATTAAATCTAATCCAGATGAACCTCCAGTTACAACGTTAGTTCCACCTGTTGCAGTAATAAGATCTTTGCCAACACCACCAAACACGGTATTGGTACCGCTATTTAAATTAATGGTGTCTATTCCTGTGCCACCATTAATAGTATTTGTACCACCACTAACCGTAATTGCAGTGGCTCCTAAGCCACCAGTGATTGTGCTGTTACCTGCAACGACAGTTATATTATCAAGCCCTGATGAACCACCGGTTACAACGTTAATGCCACCACCTAGTGTAATAGTATCTACCCCAACACCGCCTGTTACAGTATTTATCCCACCACTTATAGTTATTAATGCGACCCCGGCTCCACCCGTAATCGCATTAACCCCATTAGTTACTGCGATTGTATCAACACCCCTGCCTCCAGTTATTATGTTGTTGCCAGCATTTAGATAGATTGCATCAGTCCCTGTTCCGCCAGTTATTTTATTGCTGCCGCCAGCTACTGATATTAAATTATTACCTGTACCAAAAAATATTGTATTATTTCCAGCTGTTACATAGATTGGATCATCGGCCCCTGCCCCATAGATAACATTATCGCCACCACCAATATAAACTGTATCTTCTCCGGTAGTACCAAATATAGTATTGCTACCACTATTAAGATTAATGATATCTCCACCAACAGTTGAAATTGTAATGCTATTTACACCACCATTAACAGTAATATCATTGTGCCCAGTACTGCCAACTACTGTGTTGTCACCAGCATCTAACCACATAGCAACCGGACCTGAGCCACCATAAATACTATTTGTACCACCGCCCACCGAAACTGTTCCGCCCAATATGTTATTAAATACTATTGTATTATTGCCACCATTAATCGCGAAATGTTGTGGATACATCGATGGCAGAAGACTATCTAAAAACATTTTAATTAATGCTGGATTTTGTTCTATACTTTCTGCAATTTCAGCTTTAACTGTTGGTATAGAAATTATTGACACATCAAACATGTTATAATAAGAATTTAATAAACTACTATTAACGCTTCTAACAACATCACCATAGCCAAAACCACCATACCCTATTTCTGTTGGTTGGTTTAAAATTAACGATCCATTAATAATTTGTTTATTTAATGTTCCAATGCTAAATGATAATAAATTTATATTTGAAACGTTTGCTGCAACATTTAAATTTATGTTTATATTATTTTGTTCTAAATAATTGATAATTGCTGTGTCATTTTGTAATTCTTGCTGTTGCTGAACAAGTTGTTCTTCGGTTAATGACTTAGGTTCTTCTTGTGATGCATTAACAATGGTTCCTTCGTTGTTAACATCCAAGCCTATCTTTTTCTCTGTAATAATTTGCATGCGTCCTTGCGGATCGGGTTGCAACACATTACTGTTAACATTACCATCACTAATAATTGGACCTGTATCTTTATTTTGTTCTGGAGAAGCGGTTTGCGAAGTTGCAGGTTTACCAAGCGATGCACTATCATCATTGATTGATAATTCATCTAATGAATTTTGCGTATTATCTGCCATATAAGACTCGCAACAGATTATTGCCTTTTAAATATCCTCCCTACCATAGTTAAAACACCATCCTGATATATTAATTATAAGATATTTAATGCTAGTTTTTTCAAAATATGCTTGATATACCCGTATTTTATGCTATTATTCGCTAATTAAAGTGGCTACTGCTACATAAAAGTGATTTTTAATAAACAAAGGTGTAATTGAATGGCAAAAGAAGAAGCTATCGAAATGGAAGGTGTGGTAATCGAAAGTCTACCCAACACTAATTTTAAAGTTAAATTAGATAATAATCATGTTGTAAATGCACATATTTCTGGTAAAATGCGTAAAAATTATATTCGTATTTTACTTGGAGATCGAGTAACCGTACAATTAACTCCATACGATCTTACTAAAGGTAGGATTATTTTTAGAAATAAAGATAATAAAAGCACAACTAGTAATTCCGAACAACCAGATGATAGCGTACAGTAAAGTCTCTTAAAAAAACGTTATTTAATCAATTAACTGTAATCTTAATTTCATTATTTTCAACAGTAACTTTTACTTTTCCACCGTTTGTAGATAAACCTCCAAATAATAATTCTTCCGCTAGAGGTTTTTTTAAAGTTTCTTTAACTAAACGATGCATAGGACGAGCCCCCATAATTTTATCGTATCCACGTGTTACCAACCAATCTTTAGCTGGATTATCTACTGACAAACTAACTTTTTTATCATTAAGTTTCGATTGCAACTCTGCTAATATTTTTTCTACCACTAAATAAATAGCTTCTTTTGATAAAATATTAAATTGTATAATAGCATCTAGTCGATTTCTGAATTCTGGGCTAAATTGTTTTTCAACTATTTTCAAACCATCTGTAGAATGATCTTGGACATTAAATCCAATAGATGCTCTACTAATATCCGCACCACCCGCATTGGTTGTCATAATTAATATAACATGACGGAAATCAGTTTCTCTTCCGTTATTATCCGTTAATGTACCATGATCCATTATTTGTAATAATAAATTAAAAATATCAGGATGTGCTTTTTCTAATTCATCTAATAATAAAACACAATGTGGGGTTTTACATATTGCATCTGTTAATAATCCAGACTGTTCATAGCCTACATAACCAGGAGGAGCCCCTATTAAACGAGAAACACTATGAGATTCCATATATTCCGACATGTCAAATCTAACTAATTCTATTCCCAACAATTTTGATAATTGTTTACATACTTCAGTTTTACCAACTCCAGTTGGTCCTGAAAATAAAAAATTTACAATTGGTTTACCTTGATCCCCTAATTCTGATTTTGCAATTTTAATAGCATTTACTAATGAAATGATTGCTAAATCTTGCCCAAAAATCACTAATTTTAAATCTCTCTCTAAATTTTTCAGCAAAGTTTTATCTGATAAGGAAACAGTTCTTCTAGGGATCCTAGCCATTTTAGAAACAATTTTTTCTATATCACTAACACCTATTATTTGTTTGCGTTTTTGTTGTGGCAATAATTTTTGTAATGCTCCAGCTTCATCTACAACATCAATAGCCTTATCTGGCATAAACCTATCCGTAATATATTTACTTGCAAGTTCAGATGCTGCTTTTAATGCTGCATCTGAATATTTAACATTATGATGTTGCTCTAACTGTTTTTTTATACCTTTTAAAATAGTAATAGTTTCTAAAACATTTGGCTCTTTAATATCAATTTTTTGAAATCTACGGACTAATGCACGATCTTTTTCGAAAATACTGCGATATTCTTTAAAAGTTGTAGATCCTATGCACTTTAACTCACCAGAGGCCAACATTGGTTTAATTAGATTAGAAGCATCCATAACTCCACCCGAAGCTGCACCTGCTCCTATTATGGTATGAATTTCGTCTATAAATAACACTACATTAGCTTTTTTCTTCAATTGTTGTAATAAAGATTTTAATCTTTTTTCAAAATCTCCTCTATATTTTGTACCTGCCAATAATGAACCAAGATCTAACGTATATATTATACTGTTTTTTATAGCGTCTGGAACTTTTTGCTCTACTATTAATTTAGCTAAACCTTCTGCTATAGCAGTTTTACCAACTCCTGCTTCTCCAACAAATAATGGGTTATTTTTACGACGACGACATAAAATTTGAATAGTTCTTTCTATTTCTTCTGTTCTACCAATTAGATCATCAATTTTTCCTAATTTTACTTGATTGTTCAAATTGATTGCAAAACTTTCTAATGGGCTTTTGTTTCCCATGTCTTGTATCATCTCTTCGTCAGAATTGTTTGAAATTTCTTGTTCTTCTGATTGTTCTTCTATTTTAGTAATTCCATGAGATATATAATTAATAACATCTAAACGAGTAACATTTTCACGTTTTAAAAAATATACTGCCTGGCTATCTTGTTCACTAAAGATTGCTGCTAAAACATTAGAGCCATAAACTTCTTCTTTACCCGAAGATTGTACCTGAAATACTGCTCTTTGTAGCACTCGCTGAAAACCTAAAGTTGGTTGCGTTTCACGATGCTGATCATTTGGGGGGATAACTGGATTGGTCTCTTCGATAAAATTAGTTAATTCTTCTTTTAACCTAGGAAGATTTACATTACAGGCTTGTAACACACGGCCAGCAGAATAATTGTCTAATAAATATAACAATAAATGTTCTACCGTAATAAACTCATGACTTTTGTCTCTAGCATCTTTAAATGCTAAATTTAAAGTCAACTCCAGCTCTTTGCTTAACATATGCCCAATCCCCTTAACTACGTATTTATTTTTTTTATAATATTTAATTAGTGTTACAATTATTTTTTTTGAAACTTTCCTGAAATTTTCAGAATATCAACATACACATGTAACCAAGTTGCCAATTACTATTTTTATTATCCATATAGAAATCTTAGTATAAATTTGTAGATTAAGAAGGATTAATTCATAAAAAATTATCAAATTTGCTCAAATTTTTAGTGACCTAGGGTTTTTTATTTTGTAAACTGTTTAAACTAGACTGGGGGCACCCCAAAGGGCAGAGCACAGAACTTGTACTTTTTTCACTAGCGCACACGAGTTACGTTCAAACAAACGCTCGTTTAAAAGTACAAGTTTTGGCTCTGCCCCTAAGCATCATATGGATCTAAAAATGATAGAACTAAATGTACCATTTACAGAAAAAGACTTGGCCAAAAGACTTGGAGCTAAATGGCATGCTCAATTAAAAAAATGGTTTATTACAAATGATATGGATTTACAACCATTTTATCGTTGGATATCAGAAGAAACAATGTCTAATATAGAGCAACAAAATCCACAAATAACTGAGATAAACACAGGAACATTAGATAAACCTTATTCTTTATTATTGTTAATTAATAAAGTTAAAAATCTAATTGTTAAAGAATATAATTCATCCATTTGGTTAATTGTTGAAATTAGCGAATTAAAAACTTACAACACCAACCTATTCCTTACTTTAGTAGAATATGATGAACAAGGTAATTTATTAGCAAGGATCAGAGGAGTAATTTGGAATTCCTCAAAAATCTTAAAAAAATTTATAGAAGAAACCAACATTGAATTGAAAGCTGGTATAAAAGTATTAGCTCAAGTTAACCTTGACTACCATTTACAATACGGATTAACCGTTGTTGTTAATAACCTAGATCCATCTTACACATTAGGTGAGGCTAGTGCGAAGCTATTAAAAATAAAACAACAATTGCTATCTGATGGTATTTTTTACAACAATAAAAACTTAACATTGCCAGTCGATTTTAATAAAATTGCTGTAATTAGCCCTAAAGATGCAGCTGGACTTGGGGATTTTAAACAAGATACTTTACTGTTAGAAAATTATAATTTATGTAGCTTTGATTATTATGTAGCAATTTTCCAAGGAATAGATACAACTGCCTCTATTACTTCAGCACTTTCTGCAATTATAGAATCACAAATAAATTACGACGCAATAGTAATAATCAGGGGTGGTGGCGCAAGTTCTGATTTAACCTGGTTAAATGATTATTCTATAGCAAAAGCAATATGTTTAATAAATATTCCAATACTTAGCGGTATAGGACACAATAAAGACCAAACAATTATAGATCAAATAGCTAAACAGTCGTTCGACACCCCTTCTAAGGTTATTAATTTTATAATAACCAGTATTTATAGCAATGCCGAACAAATAACTGCTGATTTCGAATATATTAGTCAATATTTTCATAAACTGTATACTCAAAGCAGCAATGATTTATTAAATTTATTTGAATATATAAAAAATGATGCAATCCATCGAATACAATATATAGAAAGCATATTAGATAGAGAATTGTTAAATTTACAACCAATATTACAAGATCGTTTAACAACTTTAAACAAATTGTTAGAAGCCATTATGCAACAAATATTATCTTTATCACCAGAAAAAGCTTTAGCAAGAGGGTTTGCTATTGCATACAGCAACGATATTAATCGAGCTTTAATAACATCAAAAGCTACAGCAAATAATCATAAACAAATTGTATTAAAATTTTACGACGGAGAAATTGAATATGAAAAATGTTAAAAAAACTAATACTTTCGAAGACAATTATAAAAAATTACAAGAAATAGCCACGACTTTACGAAACAATCAATTTGTAAATATAGATCAATTGTTACCAATGATTAAAGAGGCAACTCTTGCGTACGAAAAATGCAAATCTAGATTACAAGCTGTGCAAGAGGCACTGAACAAACATTTTGATAAAGATCTTGATATAAGTAATAAAGAATGATCGAACTTGTACCATGGACCGCTACGCAAATATGACTGAAGGACAAGAAACTGTTCCCTACTTCCGAGATTTGGCATAACCTACAATAACAACACCGTTTTATTGTATATTTTCTTTATATTCGTCTTCATAAGATATTCCAGATTTCAAATGAACTTAATTAATTGACTTGTGGTCTAACATTAATTAATAAAATGGAACAATTGATATGTTGCATGATTCAAACGACAAAAATTTCACAGACCTTACAGACATAAATCTCGAATTACCTACCAAATATTATTTAAGTTACATTGTAGCTTATGATCAAATTAAAGATACACGTATGAAAGCGACTATATAAAATGTTTTATATAAGTTCTAATATCTTTAGAAAGTTTTGGCACCCTTTTTGCTTGTCCATTTTCGTCTTTTTTTACTGAAGTATATTGCCCGAACAATAATACTTGATTTGTAGCTAGCTGCTTTCTTGCAAGTATATCGTTAATCTTATCGGAAATGCCACAATATACTGAGCTGTCTCCAAAGAGATTTACACGCTGCTTTATCTCCTTAGCAACGCTAGTACCTTGACAGTCTTCGAGATAAGGGTCTGCACCATTATCCAAAAGTAACAACATCATATCAATATACTTTTGATTTCTATCATCACTATGCCACGATTCGTATGCGCGTGCTTTAAAAACACACATTAATGCTGTATCCCCAAATAACCGTTCTTTACCATTAACATCAGCTCCCAACTTGCTTATAAGTTCCTGAACAATATTTACTTCACCACACACAACAGCAGCGAATATTAAAACGGTCATATTGTTCGCCTTTCCTAGAATAGGCTTATTAATTATAAATTCCAATTTTTTTTTATTATCACCATTATTTATAAAATCAATAAATCCTTCGATCCCTTTTCCTGATGATATAACATCTTCTAAACTCTTTACAAAATCCTTATTTTGTAACAAATTAAATACTTTTAGCATTTGCTATAATCCCCCCCTCAATAATATTGGAATGTACACGAAATAACTTCTTTATTATATGCTACCAAAATTAATAATAAATTAATATTGTGTACATACCTTTTCATAAGGTTATGTCAAATCAACTAAAGTACAATTTTTTAATATGATGCGTTTGTTCTGGAGATGCTGTCTATGCTAGATTGACACAAAGGTAAAAATTAAGCTTTTTTCTCAATAATTTTCATTGTATGCTGAACAATCATTAACTCTTCATTGGTAGGTATTATAGCAACAGTAATTTTACTGTTTTTATCGCTAATAATATTAGCATGAGCTTTGTTAGCATCAATATCTATGCTAACTCCCAACCAACTTAACCATTCACATATTTTTTGACGAATTAAATAAGCGTGTTCACCGATCCCTGCTGTAAACACAATTGCATCCAAGCCTTTTAAAATGGTGCATAATGCCAAAAGTTCCCGTGCTGCTTTGTAACAAAATAAATCTATTGCTTCTTTTGCATGAGGATCACTACTAGACTCCAGTTCTCTAAGATCACTACTAATGCCAGACACTCCTAACATTCCAGATTCTGAATATAATAATTTAGTTGTTTCTTTAACGCTTAATTTTTTTTCATCTAATAAATATAAAACCACTCCTGGATCTATGTTACCGCAACGCGACCCCATCATTAATCCTTCAAGAGCCGTAAACCCCATAGAAGTTGCTACACTTTTTTTGTTATTCATAGCACAGGCACTAGCACCATTACCTAAATGTGCTATCAATATTTTTCCATTAGATAATTTTTCAGGCAAATATTTTGGTAAAACTGTAGATATATACTCATATGAAAGACCATGGAATCCATATTTAATAACCCCAGATTCAGATAGTTTTCTAGGTATACCAAACATTCTAGCTATTTTGGATTGAGTAGCATGAAATGCTGTATCAAAACATGCAACTTGTTTTAAATTAGGATAAATTTTTCTAATTGCTACAATAATTTTAAGATTATATGGCTGATGTAATGGTGCTAATGGAATTAATTTTGTTAAATCTTCGATTATCTGATCATTAATCAAAATTGGATTAAGATATTCTGTTCCACCATGTACTACTCTATGTCCAACAGCTATTAAAGTAAAATTTTTTAAAAATGTATTTATGGAAGTTATTAAATTTGCAACAACTCCTTCATAATCACTAAGTTCAAAAACTTTAGAGAAGACAACTTTTTTGTCTACATCATGAATAATAAGTTCTGGAGCAGTTGCTACATGATCAACCATTCCATAATATAATTTTGTAATAGATGTAGTTATTGGGAAAATTGCAAATTTTATACTCGAAGAACCTGCGTTAATAACCAAAATTGCATTTTCTGTCATAATGGAACCTCTCTAAAACGCATATATATTAACGCCATCGCACAAGAAACTCTTCTAGAAGCGGAATCACTTCCTCGACTAGTTAAAATAATTGGTACAGATGCCCCAAGTACCAGACCAGCTGCCTCTATCCCAGAAAAATACGACATATTTTTATATAACATGTTGCCTGATTCAATATCTGGTACAACAATAATATCTGCCTCTCCAGCAACCTGCGATACAATTCCTTTAGTTTTTGCAGATTCTGCTGAAATTGCATTATCAAAACCTAGCGGCCCATCTAAAATACCACCGGTTATTTGGCCACGTTCTGCCATTTTACAAAGAGCTGTAGCATCTAATGTAGATGGAATATTTTCATTAACTGTTTCAACTGCAGATACAATAGCTACTTTGGGAGTGCCTAATTTTAATGCTCTAAATAAGTCAATTGCATTTTGCACAATACTTACTTTATCTGATAAAGTAGGATGAATATTAATAGCAGCATCTGTAACAAACAAAGGTTTGGGATAATTAGGAGCATCTATTGCAAATATGTGACTTATTCTACGGCCAGTGCGCAACCCAATTTTTTTATCAACAACCAATTCCATTAATTCATCAGTATGAAGTTTACCTTTCATAAGCGCTTCTACTTCACCTTTTTTTGCCATAGCAACTGACACTTCTGCTGCACCATGACTATGTTTAGCGTCTACTATTTCATATCCTGAAATATCCATACCAAGTTCTTTAGCTAAAGATATGATTTTATCTTTAGGCCCTACTAAAACAGGAGTAATTATTCCTTCTTGAGCCGCTGAAATTGCTCCTTCTAATGATTCTTTATCGAGAGGATGAACTATTGCTGTTTTTAGTGGTGGGAAATCTTTATTAAGAGACATTAAATAATCATACCAAGTATGTTTACGTTCTTTTAAAACCATTTCTGGTAAAATAACTTTTTCTCTTTTTACTTTTTCGGTCGGAGCTATAACAGTTGCCACCCCAGTAATTGCAACAACATTATTTTGTAAGGTACATTTGCAATCTAGCTCTATAAGAAATTTAGCGGCATTTTTTTTAGAAACAGTTACACTAACAGTCACTAAATCACCTACAGAAATAGGGTGTAAAAATTTTAATGTTTGTCCTAAATAAATAGTGCCTGGTCCTGGTAATTGAGTACCTAATACTGTTGACAATAATGATCCACCCCACATTCCATGAGCTACGATTTTGTGGAAAACATCCGTTTTAACATATTCTTTATCTAAGTGTGCAGGATTAATATCACCAGACATAATTGCAAATACTTCTATGTCTTTTTCTGTTAACATTCTGGTAAGAGAAGCACTATCTCCAATTTCTATTTCATCAAAGGTATGGTTTTGAATGTATAGCATTATATTCTCCCGAAATATTATTATGGGTTGGTGTAAAGAACTCTTACTTTTTCACTCGCTAAACTCGCTATGCTCAAACAGACGCTCGTTTAAAAGCAAGAGTTCTTTGCGCCAACCCGTTATTTTTGTAAAATGTAATTACCTGGTGCATCACATAAAATAGGATAACCTTTCTTCTTGTTTCCCATAGCAGGTGGTGCCACTTTTACTGCATCAGAATAACCGACTACCCAACGTTGCCATGCTAACCACCAAGATCCTTCATTAGTAGGCGCGGTTTTTAACCAGGCATCTTGTGTTATACATTTGTCTGATTGTGTTTTAGTCATCAATTGATAAGAACGACCTTTATGTCCTGGTTCACTTACAATACCAACGTTATGACCGCCAGTTGTTAAAACAAAAGTAACATCCACTTTAGTGAAAAAGTTAATTTTGTATACTGATTTCCAAGGGGCTACGTGATCAGCTACAGTTCCTACCGCAAAAATTGGAACATTAATATTTAACAAAGATATTCCTTCACCATTAACTGAGAATGCACCTTGAATTAAACCATTTGTTAAAAACAATTTTTCTAAATACTCTGAATGCATTCTATCTGGAAGCCTAGTGACATCTGCGTTCCACGCCATAACATCAAATAAAGGCCTGCGTTCACCTATTAAATAATCTTGCACCATACGTCCCCAAATTAATTCGTTTGAATGCATAACATTAAATGCATTTGCCATTTGCGGACCATCTAAATAACCCAACTTCCACATACTATCTCTAAGCGTAGATACTTGACTTTCATCCATAAACACTAACAATTCACCAGCAGACTGAAAATCTACTTGCGCTGCAAGCAATGTAACACTTTTTAATCTATTGTCTGATTTACCAGCCATGTAAGCTGCAGTAACTGCCAACATAGTTCCACCTAAACAATAACCAGCAGCATGAATTTGACACCCTGGTATAATGGCATTAATAGCATCTATCGATGACATTACTCCTAAATTAATATAATCATCAAATCCTAAATCTTTATCTTTGTATGTTGGATTTTTCCAAGAAATCATAAATACAGTATGCCCTTCAGACACCAAGTATTTTACTAATGAATTATTAGCTGAAAGATCTAAAATATAATATTTCATAATACAAGCTGGTACTATTAAAACAGGTTCTTTATAGACTTCTGTTGTTGTTGGAATATATTGAATTAATTCAATTAAATCATTTTTATAAATAACCTTACCAGGAGTGGTTGCCAAGTTTTTACCAATTTGAAATTGTTCCATCCCAACAGGTGGTAAAGCAGACATTTTGCGTGGTAAATCTTCAAGAAAATTATTAAAACCTTGAATAAAATTAGCACCTTTTTGCTTATTAGCGACAGCTAATATTTCTGGATTTGTGTTGATAAAATTAGTTGGAGATATGGTATTTAACACTTGTTGTAAAATAAAATGGTTCATTAATTGATGATGTTTAGTAACACCTTGAACATTATTAATTGCTTCTTTCCAAAATTGTTCGCACAATAAAAATGCTTCTGAATATAAATTAAACGGAAATTCTTTCCATGCATCATTTCTAAAACGTCTATCACCAACTTTAGGACCAATACTTGGCAAATCTTCTTGGTGAGTATAATATTGTAAAGCATATTCTCTTAATTGCATGGCTTTTTGGTAAGCACTTTGCATTAATTGTATTTGTTTTGCTGGAGAAATACTAAGATGTAGTAACCAATCAAATACAGATAAATTAAATGCAGGAGACGCTCCAAGATATTGATTAAGAAACACATGAAAAAATTTATCAAAAAATTCACATTCTTCGGTTGAATCTGTAGTTATTTTTCTTGCAGCATTTTGATCCATTATTCTATCCTAATTTGATCTGTTTATTATTTAATTAAATTTAATTAAGGTATAATTAAGGCGATAAACTTAGTATAGCACTTTAAAATACAATTAATGACCAACATGCTGAAAATATCTGGATAAACAAGCAATAAACATTGGGTGGTTTGTTGTATAGTCTATATTTTGACTTTTTTATACTAACGAACCATACTTATTAGTAGTTAGTAGTTAATTATTGGTAATTAAAATTGCATTTTGCAAATTGGAGGGCGTGTGTCAAATTTAGATCCGGTAAGTATGTTTTGGAAAATGTTAACGAATGCACAAGAAGTAAATCAATTAGCGTTTAAAGTTTTTTTAAATACTCAAAAAGTTCAACAATCTCAGAACTTGATAGAACAATTTATGCAAGAATGCATGTCTTGCATCGGAGATAATACATCTGCTTCTATAAAATTGTTTCAATCTATGTCTACTGTTAAAACACCAGAAGATTTTTCTAAATTACAAGAAAAAATGATGGCTGAATATAGTGAAAAAAACATAGAACACGTTAAAAAACTTTTAACTATGTATAATAATTTATTACAAGAAAGTTATCGTTGCGCTAAAGAAAATGCTGATGACTTAACTTCTAAATTTACAGAAAGCACTAGTGAATTAACTAAAAAATTCACAGAAAATGTTAATAAATTTAGCGAAGTTAATCCTTTTATGGGTAGCGGTTGTTCCGGAAAACAACAACAGCAAGGCAATAAAAGACATACTAATGCTACAGAAGAAAATAGATAATAAAATATCCAATATTTAAACAATTCCTATTTAACCAATCAGATATTATTTTATGCTGATTGGTTAAATAGGGTTATTATTTTTCATCTGTTTTATATACCATTCGTTAGGTATCCTATATAACACAATTTTTGATTTATTAATCTCTAATGCACCATAATCACTTTGATTATTATTTGCCAAATTATTAACCAACACTGTTTGTAGATCAGAGTTTAAATATGGTTCTATGAATTTAAAAAAACTTTTATTGCGACCAACTGCTCTGCAACCAAACCCATAAAATTTATTTTTTGCTCGAGTTATAGCTACATATAGCAATCGTTTTGCTTCGTATAATTCACGCTGTTCTTCGGAATATTTCATAAAATTATAAATAGCATCATTTGTTGGCTGTTTCGCTGATTTTATTGGAGCAAATAATAAATAATTATTTAATAGATTAGTGCTTGTATCATCTCCAACGAAACACGTTCTTTCTTCCCATAAAAACAGTTGTCTCCCAGAAGTTTTAGGTGATTTATCCATACTTGGTACAATTACCACATCAAATTCTAAGCCTTTAGCTTTATGAATTGTCATCAATTGTACACTATTCAAGTTTATTTGTGACATATGCGAAGAAACAAAATGTTTTTCTATTAATTCTTCTACAGCTCCAATCTGAAATAGATCTTTAATTTCCAATAATTTATGAAAAAAATCTTCAGCTAGATCTAACTCAACTGCCGACAAAAACAAATCCCCACCTAATTTTAACCAAGTTTTTTTAATTAATTTTGATAAATTTACAGTTTCTCTTTGATTTATAGCATCTAATAAGATTGGCAATATATAATCTAATCGCAACATAGCATCACTAGATAATTGTTGATTATTTTTATAATTCTGTAATTCATTAAATAATGAATTAGATCTTGCATCACCAGACAAAGCATCTAAATCAAACAAATTCAAACCAACTAATGGACCTCTTAATACCGATAACCAAGCAATGGTATCCTGCACATGCAATATAGCACGTGTCAAAGAAATTAAATCACATATAACAGGCTGATTAGACAATGATTCTAGATCTGTCGCCTGATATGGTATATTACAGTCGCGTAATTTTTTTATAATAAAAGTTGCATGAGATCTTGCTCTAACTAAAATTGCTATACTAGATGCTGGATCATGTTGTTTGTTTTTTTTGATTAACTCAACAATATTTTCTGCTTCTAATTCCATATTATCTGTTACAAAAAACTGAATTACTTCACGCATTGCGTCATCAATGGCAGCATTATCACCAGCAGCAACTGCACTACTATAAGACACCCCACCCAAAATTATATCATTTTTTAATGGAAATATTTTACAGAACAGCTTATTTAAATTATCAACTATTGCATTGCTTGATCTGAAATTGGTTTTTAAATGTAAATTTTTTAATTTTATATTAGCTATACCATGTAGCTGAACTCTTAAAAATAATCCAACATTTGCTTGACGAAATCTATAAATGGACTGCATTGGATCGCCAACTACAAAAATGGTTCTACCATCTTGATTTTGCCAATTAGCAACCAATTTTTCTAACATGTTAAACTGCAATACAGATGTATCTTGAAATTCATCCACTAAAATATGATTTAATTTATGATCCAAAAAAAGAGCTAAATCTGTAGGATTACTCTCTGTACCAAGCGATTGGAGTGCTGCAATTGCTATTTGAGTAAAATCCACTTCTTGTAACTCTTCAAAAACCACCATTAAATGTGCGACTAATTCTGGCAGTAAAGGAAACAAACTTTGTAAAACATCCCAATTCTCTGAACTATAATGCAAATCTGGCAAAGTATTAATTTGTTGTAATTTTGACAAAAAATTTTGATTATATTCAGCCAGTTGTTGCAACAATTCATGCATGCTAGATTTTAATTGATTTGCTACTTTTTTTTGCTCTGGATTTTTTATATAACTAGCTGCTAAAAATCCTTGATTAGCATTAACTACACGTCTTGGTTTACCATCTTTACTTAATAACAATTCAGTTAAACCGCGCCAAACAGGTAAATCCTTGCACTTCGCCTGCGGCCAATTATTGGTTAAATTTTTACAATAACTAATATTGTTTTTTAAATCATCTATATTATTGGCTGCATATTTTGCTAAATCTATAATTTTTTTTTGTTCAGCATCAGTTGGTAAAGCAAGCAATAGATCAGCCAAGATCTCTTCTGTTGCTAATTGTAAATTATTTTCTAATATTTCTCGAAAATTAAAATCTTGTCCTGAAATATTTGCAGTATCCTTAACTACCTTAATTGGGACAATCAATGGTAACCACTGCTCACGTTTAGCTAGCATATCAACAAGTAAATTTTTTATTAACTCATGATCATTAGCTAAATGTTGCAACAATTTTATTAAATTATCTTTACTATGGTTAAATTCATCAGATTCTAGTGTCATTAAAAATCGATCAACTGCTTCTATATATAATTTAGCTGGATCTAAAGAAACTTTTAAATCAACTCCAATTTTAGATAAAATAGGCATCTTTTGAGTCAAACGTGCACACCATGCATCTATAGTTAAAATTTGTAATGTATTAGGGTTAGCAAGTATTTGGTTATATATATTATGTGAAGTATGCTCTTTAGAATGTACTATTTGTTCTATTTCTAGCAAAACTCTGTCGCGCATTTCAAAAGCTGCTTTTTTAGTAAAAGTTATAGCTAAACATTCTTCTGGATCTTTACAAACTCTTAATAAATTAATAAAACGTTTAACCAATAATGATGTTTTTCCAGAACCAGCTGGTGCCTGTAAAATAATTGATTGCTCTATATCAATAGCTGCAGATCTTGCTTTTTCGTCGATTAACACTTTGATATCACACCATATATTGAAATTAAGATTATAATTTTGACACATAAGAGCCGCCTTACGCAATATCTTTAGGCAGCTTCTTCCATGTCTGCGCGTATGGAGGTGTAAGAATTTGATGTCCAACTGCAAAAATTTTATTTTTAGTAGTAGCTGGAGTTTTAAGTAAAGCTTGCTTTGTTTGAATATTTTCAGATATGATAAATATGATGGTAAAAATAGCTGAAAAGTTATTAGAAAAAATAAAAGAGTATAATATTAAGTATCATTTAAACGTAGATAGCAAGCTTATAGAAGGTGTTATTGATTTTATTAAAGAACAACATACAGATCAAAAAAGGCACTCTGGTGAACCATACTATTATCACCCCATTGAAGTTGCCGTTATTGTGATGGATTACTTTTTTGACACTGAAACTATTATAGCTGCTTTATTACATGACATTGTTGAAGATACTAATTTTTCTCTTAATCAGATCAATTTTTTATTTGGGGAAGAAATTGCATCACTTATAGATCAATTAACTAAACTAGACAATAATGCAGTTTTAAAATTAAAACTATCCAAAGAAGAAAACGTTTGTAAACTTATCAATTTGAATTCAAATAATAAAAAAATATTTGCTATTAAATTAAGCGATCGATTACATAACATGCGTACTATAGAATATGTTAAGCCTATAGAAAAACAACAGAAAATTGCATTAGAAACCCTACAATTATTTATTCCTATTGCTAGATATACTGGTATGACACAACTAGAACTAGAGTTACATGAGCTTGTTATAAAAGTATTAAATAAAAATAAGATAGAAGATAGCTTATAGAGGTATGGCTAACGATTGATATTTTAACTTAAATTTTATATCACAGGGGATAATATGTACTCATATTTTCATTGGAACTTAGACATAGCAATCTTTATTGCTTATCTATTAATAAACCTTAGCGTTGGTCTTTATTATAGTAGAGGTACTAAAAATATTAAAGAATATGCGGTAGGTAGAAGAAATTTTTCTACAGGTCTTATTGTATCCACAGTAGTGTCAACATTTGTAAGTGGTAGTGGTTTTTTTATTACTTTATCCAAAACTTATTCTGAAGGACTTCTTTATTTTGTCAGCTCTCTTGGTATGGCATTATCCTTTGTTATTATAGCCTTTATATTTATACCTAGAATGGATGAATTTTTTGGTGCTACCTCCATAGCTGAGGCCATGGGTAATTTTTATGGTAAAAATGTAAGAATTATTATTGCTGTCGCTGGGACAATAGGAGCTGCAGGAAGTATCGCTGTTCAATTTAAAGCATTCTCTATGGTTTTTAACTATTTTTTAGGGATACCCCCAACCATAGCACTTTTTATTGCAGCAGGAATAGTAATCATTTATTCAGCAATTGGAGGGATCAGATCTATTGCGTATACCGATGTATTACAATTTTTTACTTTTGGTGTTGTTATTCCTATTGTAGGTATTTTAATCTGGAATAATGCATATTCACAAGGTTTTAGCCTAAGTCAAGCTTTTTCTAACCCTCTATTTGATTATAAGCAAGCCTTTAATTTTAGCAATCCTAAATTTTGGCAGATGATTCCAATAATGCTATATTTTGCTATGCCAACCATGAAACCGTATGAATTTCAAGAAATCATTATTAATCGTAATATCGCGCAAGCAAAAAAAGCATTTTTGATCGTAGCTATTTGCTTGGTCTTTATGAAATTTGCAGTAGCTTGGATCCCGTTCGTTATTTATAATATAAATCCTAACTTACAACCAAATCATTTATTAAGTTATGTAATAGATCATTATACTTATCCTGGATTAAAGGGCTTTATTATAATAGGCATAGCATCTATGGCTATGTCTAGCGCAGATGCTTATCTTAATTCTTCGGCTGTTTTATTTGCCAACGATATTTGTTCACCGTTAAGTATGAAAATAAAGAATAGGCTATTATTATCTAGATTATTTGCTCTGTTTTTAGGTATTTTTGCTTTAATTATTGCTGTTTATTCCGGTAGTGATTTATTAAAAATCATTCTTACAACTAGTAGTTTTTATATGCCTATTGTAACAACGCCAGTATTTTTAACTATTTTAGGATTTAGAAGTACTACAACATCAGTATTAATAGGCATGTTTGCAGGACTTATTACAACTTTAATTTGGCGTATTTTAAATATTCAAATAGATGGCATTATATTTGCTATGTTAATTAATTTGTTGTTCCTTGTTGGTAGTCATTATTTGTTAAAGCAACCAGGTGGTTGGGTTGGTATTAAAGATAATTCAATGCTTATTTCAGCAAAACAGGAACGTAAGCGTAAATTTTATAATTTTATAAACTCTATCAAAGAATTTAATTTTATTACATTCTGTCAAAAAAACGCACCTAAAAATGAAGCAACTTATGTGGCTTTTGGAATATTTTGTTTATTATCTACAATCACTATAATATATTCTACTCAAGAGGCATTATTAAAAGAAAATTCTACTATTATTTTGTCTTTGTATCAAACCATGCTGGTAATGTCTGTATGTTTCATTACTTATCCAATTTGGCCAAATATTATTAGGAAAGCCTCAATCATTCATGTGTTTTGGAATATTGGAATATTATATTTGTTAATTTTTTGTAGTTCTTTTTTCTGTATGGTAAGTAAATTTGGGCAATTACCAATAATGATATTTACAGTTAACATGATAATAGCTGCTATGTTGATTAAATGGAAAGTAGCCATTATAGCAATTAGTGTTGGGGTTTATTGTAGTTCTAAATTGTATTTATATTATATAGGAACAAATGAGTTGGATATTAAAATAATTGGTGACCAACCTGAATTTATTTTAATGTATTCATTATTATTAATAGGTACTACGACTATTATTTTTTTCCTCAAACCAAAGCAACAACAAGAAGAAACAACAGAAAATTGTAAAAAATATTTAGAAGAACAAAATAATAAATCCCAATTTGATTTATTACGGTTATCTAGATATAGAGAAGAGTTTGTAAATAGACTTGATAAGAGATGTATAGGTGTTTTTAAATCAATTCACAAGCAAATTATAACCCTTACCCAAGAACTAACAGAGATAAATAATAATGATATGAAGAATATGAAATTAATTCAAATTGTGCACAAACTAAAGACTGGAGCGGAATATTTAGATGATATAATTTGGTCTGTAAAAAATCAAATTAAAATTAAGCCAACCATAGTAAATCTAAAACAATTTCTTTATAGCACTATTGAAGAATACCAACATTTGAATGAAAATAATATTCCAGCAAGTATAAAATTTAAAACCAACAAACAAGAACTAGAAATTGATCAAGTCGCTATTAAAAATAGTATTATAGATTGTATCAAACACGGTATGGATAATAGTGATGCTAATAATCTCATTATGTTGGCAGAAGATACTAGTATTGAGTACGATTCTAAACAATCTACTACTTTACTACCAATCAAACGAAATGCAATTAAACTCGTTATGATTTTTGATTGTTCACGATTGCTGCAGAGTTCTGTAGAACAATTACAAAATCCAAAATCAACCTCACCAAATGAAATCCATCTTGCAGAAGCACATAGAATTATTAATGCTCATTATGGCACACTAAATATTACTGTAACTGATATTAACCAGCTAATTTATTCAATAATTATCCCTGCTAAACTTAAAGATATCAGACCAAAAACCATGGATCTTCCTGATGACGAATTTGAAAATATTACAAAAATTAATGATTTGGTAGATACAAAAAATAAAGAATTGCTTTGCAATATTGCCAAGCAATTAATGAATGAATCAATCGATTTTAATATTATAGCCAAGATAACCAAATTGACTTTGCAAGAAATAAATGAATTATAGGACGTTCTACACTTTTTTTATTAAAAAAAACATTACTTTACTTTAACCACAGCTAGTAATTGATCGGTAGCTGCTATTTTATCTATTTTTTAAAAATCTCATAGGTTAAAGGTTTTAGCTTGTTAATTAATTCATCAAAATCTGGTAATTCTTCTAACAGTAGTTTTAAAAATTGTTCCCAATCCGATTTAATTCTATTTAAATAATTAGGCTCAAAAAACTGATCTGGCGATCTAAACTCTATGCCCTTATGACGACATTTTTGCATAAAAAAATCCTTAAACTCTGTTAAATCCAGCTCATCTCGAAATTGAACCAAAATATGCCATAAATCATATAAATCTCTTACTCTAGATCTCATCCACGTTCTTTGTTGCATTTTTTGTTGGTTTTGTAATAAGCCGCGATATTTTTCTGCTAGAATTTCTTCCAATGCATAAACTTGTAGCTGTTCTTTAAAACTTTCTCCATATTCGTGGATAATAGAACGCCAAACAGATGGCTTAAGTATTAATTCATCCCTCGTGATTTCTAATTTTATTTTAGTTAATGGTTGGCTATGCCAAGGCAACTGAGCCTTTATAATATATGCTAATTGACCACGAGGATGCGCTTGTTGTTCAGTGTAACTTTTTTGGGCAAAAGTTATATTACTATTACCTTCGGCTGCGATCTTGCTGGCTTTATTAATTATTTCCGTAACAATCTGATTAACCTGGTCGTCAGTTAGTTCTGCTAGCATAGTAAAATCCAGATCTTGTGAGAACCTATATTGACTACCAAAATAACATTTTTTTAAAGCTGTGCCACCTTTAAAGATTAAAGATTTGGAAGCTAATTGGTGTTGAGCGATAGCTAGCAATATTAAAGATAAAGTATAATCTAGCTCTATAGTCTCCCAATGAGCTTTTCTTTTTTGCTGCTCTGTAATCAGCCGACTTTTTAATGGAAGCATTAAAACATTTTTTCCTCATTATTTAATTGCAATCTCCATTTTGGATCGTAGCTGCCAATTGGAGGACGAGATGGATCTAACTTTCTATATCCTAGATGTTCTCGTTGTAGCAAACTATTAATTTGATCAGATCTTACTGCTAAATGATCTAATACCCAACCTAGTCTACGACTTACCGCTACTCCTAGCTTTAAGGCATATCCTATGATCTTGGTTAACTGTATTTCTACTATATGTTCTTGGTAAGCATGAAGTACTTCTGATAGCCCCCCACAAAATTGTGGTCGAGCTAAGCCATCTAATAAGGTACGCTCTAAGTCGGTTACCATAAAATGTCCTGTCCCAAGCCAAGCCTTCTCCTCTCCAAAAAATAACTCTTTTTTAATTTGAATAAATTGATAAACAATCCCATGAAAATTAAAACTAGCCTTCTTACCTGTTACGCCTTGTTGGGGAGTGGATGTTTCTTTGATTGTTGTGATAAATAGATCTCTAGGTAATTGATCAGTTAACCCGTGATGACGAAATGCTGAGTAATGGCTAATCATAGCAGGTTGCACTAAACGCATGGCAATTTCATATTCATTTAAAGGGCTACCACTGACAACTGTTCCTAGCGCATATACACCCTTTTTAATAGCCAACAGCCATTCATCTCGTACCAACCCGCGCAACATTTTGTTTAAAGAGCTTGGCTTAATATTATTACTTACGATAAATGATAGATCTTTTAACTCCTCTATATTAAAGACTCGCAACTCTGCTTTTAAGATCTCTTGTAATAGCTGATTTTTTTCAGTTTTTGCCATACTTTTTTTACTTATAAATAGCCGATTATTGGTTTTTACTATATAATAAAAGTATAGAGGATTAAAATATATATTTCCAGTATTTCCATATTTTTCTACTTTTTTATGACAAAAAATATCTACATGGTTCGTACCTTTATATGGCAATAAGGTACCCATTATCTCTTCTACCATAGGTTCATAGATCTTGAAAAAATTATCGCTTGCTTAGATAAAGGTCGCACACTCTAATTCTGTAATGAACAACAATTTAATTTCTCTTTAATTTCTCTCTAATTTCCTTAATGCACAAATATAACTAGCAGTTCGCATATCAATATTTAACTCTTCCATTAATGCATACACTTGATTAAAGGTGTGCTCCATTTTAAATTTAAGTTTTTCGTGCACTTCCAATAAACTCCAATATAAGCCAGTTCTATTTTGTACCCATTCAAAATAACTAACCATAACTCCACCAGAATTTGCTAAAATATCTGGTACAATAAAAATATTTTTATTGTGCAAAATAGCATCTGCATCTTTATTAATTGGACCATTAGCTAATTCTACTATATATTTAGCTTTAATTTTTGCAGCATTTTTTATAGTAATTTGATTTTCCATAGCAGCTGGAATTAATAAATCTATATCTAATTCTAATAATTCTTGATTAGTTATAAGTTTATAATTATTGTTATTTTCAAGCGCTTCGTCAATTAAACTGCCATTGTGTAATTTATTAGTTATTAGCTTGTTTATATCTAAACCTGTTTTACAATAAATACCACCCAAAGAATCACTAACTGCCACTACCTTAAAGCCAGAAATATTTAATAAATTAGCAATATGTTGTCCAGCATTACCAAAACCTTGAATTGCAACTTTAATGTGTTTAGGAGTTAATTTTTTTATAGAGATTAGTTTTTCTATACAATAAAATCCACCTCTAGCTGTTGCATCATCTCGCCCTAAACTACCACCCAATATTATAGGTTTACCAGTAATAACCGCTGGTGCTTTAGAACGATTAATTTGCTCATATTCATCTAACATCCATCCCATAACAGTTGAATTTGTATACATATCAGGAGCTGGAATATCGATATCTGGCCCTATATTATCAAAAATAGCTCGAACAAAACCTCTACTTAAACGTTCTAATTCTAATTTTGATAATTTCTTAGTATCAACTTGTACTCCACCCTTAGCACCACCAAAAGGTAAATCAATAAGCGCACATTTTAAAGTCATAATTAAAGATAAAATTTTTATTTCTTCTTTATTAACGTCTGGATGGAATCTAATACCACCTTTACCTGGTCCTCTAATAGAATTATGTCTGATCCTAGTACCTATAAAAATTTTTGTATTACCATCATCCATAACAATAGGAATTGCCACTTCTAAAATCTGCTCTGGAATAGATAAACTTTCTACAACTTTTTTATTAATTTTACCAATCAATGCCGTGTGGTGTAATTTTTCTATAAATTCTTTATATAAACTATCACTCATAATAATTCTCCAGTAGATCTAAGACTTAAAAGTAAAGAAGCAATAAATTGGGTAAATGAAACAATATCATGTTTTATGCCAGCAATTTCCAAAAATTCATATATTCATTTCTTTGAATAACAGGCATTATTACCCATGGATCCCACATACTGATAGCATGACATTCATTATAAATCTAGCAATGCATCTATGTTAATTTTATAACCCAATAAATTGCTGTGCTCTAATACTCCAACTTTTACAAAGTTTCTGAAAATTGTTTTATTGCACTACAGCAGTATTAGGTTTACCAGAAATTCTGCTAGTGGTATTCTTGAGGAAACAGAGTTTAGCGCATGATACTAGAAGTACTCCCAGTAAAAATATAGAACCTAAGCATCGAGAAGCTTGGCTTGAAGGTAATTAAGTTATGGAGTTAGCAATGAACAAAAAATTTAAAACATTATATTTTATTTTATATGCTATTTTAGTTTTTATACCTCAATCGTGTTTTCCTACTGATCCGCCTAAAGAGCATACAAATTTTTCAGACAATAATAAATCATACATTTTAGCGGTAGGAGAGCAAGCAAAAAACAGATTACAGCTTTCCGAATCTACATATGGATCATATTCCAAAATCTTATTTAAACAGTTAGGTTTAAATAAGGGTAATAAAGTATTAATCATTGGATGTGGTACTGGGGAAAACTTAGAATGGATGTCTAAAAAAGTTGGCAACCAAGGCCAAATATGGTGTACCGATATTAGCAATCAACAGCTTGAAGTGGCTAAAAAAACAGCTACACACCTACCAAATGTGTATTTTAAACAAGTAGATGTAACTAATATAGAACAAGCTAATTTATCGCAAAAATATGATTTTGTAACATCAAGATTTGTATTAGTACATCTAAACGGTGGCACAACTACTAATATTCAAGCTATAAAAAACATGGCTAGTTTAGTTAAACCTGGAGGACACTTAGTTTGCGAAGAACACGACACTGGATTTATATTTTCTTACCCAGAAAATAACTCTGTAAACACCTCTAAACAATTGTTAAAAAAAATCAGTGAACAAAAAAACGTGGACTATGAATATGGTAGAAAGCTTTTTCATTCTTTTTACCAAGCTGGGTTAAAAGCTGCTAGACAACAAATGAATATCCCTACCTTTACCCATGGATCGGAAAAAACACTTTTAGCACTATCTTTAAACGAAGGTAGGGCTAATTATGTTAATGGCAAATTAATAACTAACGAAGATATGGAACTGCTATTGACGGATTTAAACCAATTTAACCAAAATGGTCAAACTTTATTTGCAGTTGGAGGGTTTTTTCAAGTTTGGATAAAAATGTAACAAATTCTAAAAATGATTAATACATTCTAAAACTATAATAAAAACTCCAAATAAAAAAATCATCCCCATTAATACTTTACCAATTGGTGCTTTATACTTTATATTTTTTATATTGTTTATATTATTCAAATCACTATGAATAATATGTTTTTGGTAGTATCGGATCCTCCAAACCATAATTACTGGATAAATAATCATTATCATTGCCGAAAATGCACCAGCCACCCCTAATGCTTTTAAAAATCCTTGCGGAAAAATTATTGCATAAATAATTGGTGGTACAAACGTTACCAATGTCAAAAAAAATCTACCTTTTTTGTTTTTAAATATACTTAATCCATCTGCAAAAAAATCAAACAATGCCCATGAACTTCCAGTTAACGAACAAGTTAATGCAAAAAAGGAAAAGCTGGCGAAACACCTTAAAATATTTTGATCATTATAGTGTTCAAATAAATAATCAATCAAACTACTGCCAGGATTTCGATTAGAAGATAACATACCAGTCAACCCATCCGAACCAAATGTAGGAATTAATAATAAAACTACTAACTGCCAAGTAATATAAACTATTAATGGAATAATACTGCCAAGTAATATAGCAATTTTAAGAAGAGTTAGTTCTTCTTTTAAATAAAATTTCAAAGGTGGAATTATTTCATGATATCCAAATGTAACAACCATCAATGGTAAAGCACATAATAGAACTTTAAAATTACCACTTGCAGATAAATTAGCAGCTGGTTGTAAAGTACCACCTGTTGCAAAAATAATGCTACAACATAATAATATAAAAGAAATTATTACCCCAATCATTAAATATCTATTAAAAAAATCCACCCATTTAGCACCTAAATAAGCTATTATGGCAAATGGCAACATAAATATTACTGTTGCTAAATAAGCATTTATTGGTAATAGCTCTATAATTAATCCAGCCCCACCAGACGCATAAGCCGCCATAATAGAATACATAAATAACAAACAGATCCCCCAAGCAATATTTTTACCAACATTACCAAAAGTTGCTTTTGTCATAGAAATAAAATTAACCGCACCGGGAAAGAATAACGAAACTTCTAAAAGTAGTAATGCACTACCTGTCATTACTGCCCAAACAACAAAAAATGCAAGCAGAGTTGGATAAAACCCAGCAGCAGCTGTTTTTACAGGAACACCTATCATTCCAGCACCAATACAAGTACCAGCAACTAGGAACACACCTTTAAAATAATGATAATTTATTTTCACCTATCCTCCGATCCCTCTCCACATTGCGAAAAGGGGAGTTTCAAATTAAATATTATTTATACATTCAATAACTACGATTAAAACCCCAAACAACAAAATTGCTATTATTGATTTATTACTAATTGGTGCTTTATATGTTACATTATCAATTAAATTTGGATGAAAAATAAATTTTTTGTTACGCAATTTTAAAACCATTAATGCTGGATATATAATCGTTATTATAGAACAAAAAACACCAGCCATTCCAAGTGCTTTTAAAAATCCTTGCGGAAAACATACACTATAAATAACAGGTGGGATAAATGTTAAGCAGCTTAAAAATATTTTACCTTTGGTATTTTTAAGTACTTTTAAACCATCAGCCAAGAAATCACCTAACGCCCACGCTACCCCTATTAACGAACTAGTAAGTGCACAGAACGAAAAAAATATTATACAAACCAAAATTCTTTTATTTTGACCGTGTAACATTAAATAATTAATTAAACTATCAGCAGGATTTTTTTTAGATAATAACATACTAAGTAAGCCATCATCGCCTAACACAGGAATTAATAATAAAATTACTAACTGCCAGATAACATAAACTATTAACGGTATAGCCCCACCTATTAAAATAGATTTTTTAAGTGGCATTATCTCGTCTTGCAGATAAGATTTTAAAGACGGAATAATCATATGATACCCAAATGTAGTAACCAGTATTGGTAATGCAAATAATAAAATTTTATAATCACCAACAACCGAAAAGTTATTTGTTGATTGTAAAGAATCACTATCAAATAATATCGTCCCAGCACACAATAAAATAAAAGAAACTATTAATCCTATTGTTAACAATCTGTTTGCAAAATCTATAATTCTGGATCCTAAATATACTATAAAAGCAAATGGCAACAAAAATACCAGTATGGTTAAATAATAATTCATTGGCATGATCTGGTTCATTATAGTAATGCCACCAGAAGTATATGCTGCCATTATCGAATACATAAGTAATATATAGACAAACCAAGCAATATTTTTATAAGTGTCGCCTAAGATAGCTTTTACCATAGAAATAAAATTATTTTCGCCTTTAAAAGCTAAAGAAATTTCCATAAATAATAATGCAGTAAGCGTCATCACTATCCACACAACTAAAAATGCTAGCATAGTAGGATAAAATCCAGCTGCAGCTGTTTTAACAGGAACTCCTATCATACCAGCCCCAATACACGTACCTGGGACTAATAATATTCCACCTAAATTGTTATTTTTTTTACGCATGTTTTATACTCATTCCAATCTAATCTTAAATATTCTAAAAAACAATTCGCGTACACGAGCCCAGCTTAGCTGGGCTCAAACAACTCTCATTATTTTTTAAAATACCTAAGAAGATTGTGAACACTATTTTATTTAATAATTTTCTTATATTTAATACGATGTGGTTGCAAAGCCAAATCCCCAAATTCTTTAATTTTTGATTGAGAATAATCTGAATAATTACCTTCAAACCAAACAACCTTACTATCTCCCTCAAACGCTAAAATATGGGTCGCTATTCTATCTAAAAACCATCTATCATGAGAAATAACCATAATAACCCCAGGAAAGTCTAATAAAGCTTCTTCTAAGGCACGTAATGTTTCCACATCCAAGTCATTAGTTGGCTCATCTAATAATAGGACATTTCCACCACTTTTTAACAATTTAGCTAAATGTACTCTATTACGTTCACCACCAGACAACTCTTTTACTAATTTTTGTTGATCCGCTCCCTTAAAATTAAATTTACCAACATAAGAACGAGACGGAGTTTGGTACTGACCAACAGTAATAATATCTAATCCGTCAGAAATTTCTTGCCAAATAGTTTTATTATCAGCCAATTTATCTCTAGTTTGATCTACATAAGAAATATTAACCGTATCACCAAAAGTAATATTACCGCTATCTGGTTTTTCTTGTTTGATCAACATTTTAAAAAATGTTGATTTACCAGCACCATTAGGTCCTATAATTCCAACAATTGCACCTTTTGGAACCTTTAAGGTTAAATTTTCTATTAATACTAATTCCGAAAAACTTTTATTAATTCCTTCTACTTCTAATACTAAATCCCCTAAACGTGCACCTTGTGGAATATAAAGTTCTTTAGTTTCGCAACGTGATTGATATTCTTTAGAACTTAGTTCATCAAAACGCGACAAACGTGCTTTACTTTTAGCATGTCGACCTTTAGCACCACTTCTAACCCATTCTAATTCTGATTGAATATTTTTTTGACGCGCAACTTCCTGAGATTTTTCTTGTTCTAAACGCCTAGAACGTTGATCTAACCAATTTGAATAATTACCTTCGAATGGTATTGTTCGTCCTCTATCAACTTCTAAAATCCAACTAACCACATTGTCTAAGAAATATCTATCGTGAGTTACCATAATCACAGTACCAGCAAATTCTTGCAAATACCTTTGTAACCAGGCAACACTTTCTGCATCTAAATGATTAGTAGGCTCATCTAATAAAATCACATCGTTGGAAGACAACAATAATTTACAAAGCGCAACTCGACGCTTTTCTCCACCAGATAATTCATGAACTTTAGCATCCCAAGACGGTAACCGTAGTGCATCTGATGCAATCTCTAACCTTCTACTTAAATCCCAAGCATTAGCCGCATCAATTTTATTTTGTAATTCACCTTGTTCAGCTAATAACTCATCCATTTCTTGCATTGATAATTCTTCAGCAAATTTATTACTTATTTCGTTAAATCTATCTAAAAGTTGCTTAGTTTCTAAAACTGATTCTTCTATGTTACCACGCACATCTTTATCTGGATTTAATACTGGCTCCTGTGATAAATAACCTACTTTAAGTCCCCTTTTATAAACAACCTCCCCAGTAAAATTTGGATCAGATCCTGCCATAATTTTTAAAAGAGTAGATTTTCCTGAACCATTAATCCCAACCACACCAATTTTTGCACCATAAAAAAAAGATAAATGTATATCTTCTAAAATTTTTCTGCTAACAGTACCTGCCCCTACGATTTTAGTAACTTTTTGCATAGTTAAAATAATATCTTGCTTCATTAACATATTCACTGTACTGCCTCCTGTAAAAATGAAACTGGCATGATCTCCAGCAACTCTATACCCTTCATATTAGATTTGCTGGGCATATTAGCTTTAGGGATCATTGCCTGTTTAAAACCTAATTTAACTGCTTCTTTTAAACGTGCATAGCCATCTGCTGCTGGACGAATTTCTCCAGTTAAACCAACCTCTCCAAATGCAATTAAGTTTCTAGGTAGTGGTTTATTCTTTAAACTAGACAAGATAGCTAATATTACTGGTAAATCAATACCTGGTTCAGTAATTTTTGCACCACCAACAATATTAACAAAAATATCTTGGTTATAAGTTATAACTCCACAATGGCGATGTAGTACGGCTAAAATTAACGCCAATCTATTTGGATCCATACCCACACACAATCTACGTGGATTAGCCATGTGACTCTCGTCTACCAAAGCCTGAATTTCTACTAATAATGGTCTACTTCCTTCTTTAGTAGCCATTACAATACTTCCTGCAGCTGATTCGCTCTCTCTAGATAAAAATAATGCTGATGGATTGTTGACTCCTTTGAGCCCTGTATCTGTCATGGCAAAAATTCCTAATTCATTTACTGCACCAAATCTATTTTTGACTGCACGTAATATTCTATAACGATTATCAATCTGGCCTTCAAAATATAATACTGTATCTACCATATGCTCTAAAATACGCGGTCCTGCTAATGATCCATCTTTAGTAACATGACCAATTAAAATAACTGCTACTCCAGTTTTTTTTGCAAATTGAACAACCTGCGCAGCAGATTCTCGCACCTGACTAACTGATCCAGGAGCACCTTGTAACATTTCGGTATACAGAGTTTGTACAGAATCTAAAACTATAATTTTTGGATGTAGATCCATAGCTAACTGCAAAATAACCTCTACATTAGTTTCTGCTAGTAACTTTATTCCTGCATCCTGCAACCCTAAACGATCTGCACGCATTTTAACTTGGGATAATGATTCTTCTCCAGTGACATATAATGCTGAATATTGTTTACCAATATGTGATAAGGCTTGCAGCAAGATAGTTGATTTACCAATACCAGGATCTCCGCCAATTAAAATAACAGAACCAGACACTATACCATTGCCACCTAAGGCTCTATCTAGCTCCGAAAGACCTGTACTAAAACTAGATTGTTCATTAATTTCTATGGCAGCTAAATCTGTAACACCTTGGCTTTCTAACCCAGAAAATCCAGCGAATTTATTGCTTTTGTTAGTAAGAATTATTTCACTTATAGAATTCCATGCACTGCAATCCATACATTGACCTGACCATTTGGGGGACAATGCACCACATTGAGTACAACTGTAAGAAGCTTTTAATTTAGTCATAGCCGCAAATATATCATAAAAACATTAAATAACTAACATTAAATAATTAATACTAAAATAGTAAACAATCTTGCCGATATTAATTAAAGAACAATTATAAACTTTTTAATATAGGCAAAATATAATATGCAAACAGCAAAAGAAATTTTAATCAATGCCTTTGCAGTATCTGCTAAAAATAATCTTAAACACGTCCATCAATTTGAATTTATTATTAATCACAAACTTAAATTATTAGAATGCGTCCAATTATTAACTGCCACTACCCATAATGATCACACAGCAACTCCAATAGAACATAATAAAGAAATCCATAATGTTTTATTTGAATTAAATCATGTACGAGTAAATCCAAAATTAAACAATGATTCTATTATTTCTATATTGATAAATGAATTGTCTAATATAGGAGTTAAAATTGAAAACAAGCCCGATAATAATTCTTTAGCCACTTGTTTTCAGCCATTAGGAGAAATTAAAGATAATGTACGATTTTATATAAAAGAAAACAATAAAATGATTTTTTTAGCAAACACTGCAAAACCTAGATTAGTACAAATGAATAGACTTTAAATATTAATTAAACAGGAACAAAGAGACAAGATAAGGGACAAGATTATGCGTATATTTAATTGTCTATTAATTCTAACCGGGCTGACTGTTTTTACAACCACTTATGCTGATATTGTAAATGTCAAAGAAACTAGAGATTATATCGGAATAGACGCCATTTATTCTAAAATGAAATTTAAAGAAAACTATGGTGAAAATATTTTTGCACAATCTGCACCAGGAATAAATTTATTTTATGGACATATGTTTACTAATATTGTTGGAGCAGAAATTGGATATGAAATGAAGCAAACTAAAAAAAGAGAGGAAACTATTCCTGAAGGAGATATGGTTGCCGGCAGATCCACAGCAGTTGGCGTGATTTCTGAATCTTATGCAACCAATCTTCAACAACAATACCCATACTGTGGTGTATTATTCAAAAGAAATTTAAATAATAATTCTGCATCAATATTGATTGGGTTATCTCTATCACACGTTAGAGCAAGATATAATTTATTTAATAATGGTCTTAATGTATCTCAAGATGAAACAAGAACTTTTGAGAAAACTAAACTAATGTCTATAGTACGTGCTTCTGCCGAACATGTATTTGATAATAAATTAGGAATAAGAGTACTTGCCACCTGGAAACGCACATCTAAATTCAACATTAAATCACAAGAAAACCCATCAGGAAATTCAAGAATAATGCTTAAAAATGCTATTCAAGCAGGGTTGGGAATTTTTTATACAATTGATTAATAAATTATTACCGATGTTTCTCTTAAAATTGAAACATATAATTTTATACGAAGAAAAATTTGACCAGCTAATTGTTAATCATATGTATGCGACGTCATGTTTCTATCGTCTAACATTTGCAACCAAGATTGTTCAAAGAGCGTCTAAATTTTTACAGTTTTTTAGTATTTAAAGTTTCAGCATCCACATAATACCAATTTCCTTCCTTATGGTGAAATTTACTTAACTCGTGCATAGCATGCTCTACGCCGTTAAGTTTATATTTTGCAATAAATTCTACATAACCAATATCTTTGTCGGAAGGATCGTAATAAGATTTAGTCACTGTTAACCCTAACCATTCTAGGTTTTCATTAGAAGAAACCTTACTATCACCATTTGTATTTGTAAATTTGGATAAAGCAGGATCTTGCATAGTTTTCTTTAAATAATCAAAATTTTTTTCTACATAAGCTGAGTACCTAGAGCGCATTAACTGTTCAGGAGATAAAGGTGATTCTTGTTTAACCAAGTATAAACCACAACAATTTTTATATTGTTTTTTACTACCACAATGACAATCTTTGGCTAGTTTTTCCTCTTGAGCTTTTTTCTTTAAATCCAAATAAAATTGATCTAAATCTTTTTCATTGATAAATTTACGTTTTTCTTTACATTTATTAATTTTTTGATTATCGAACAATATACCATTTAAGTGATCATTTTCATGCTGCCAAACTCTAGCGTCCCAACCTTGTAGTTTGTTAGTAATTATTTTGCCACTCTCATCCTGATATGTAACTTTAATGAATTTATAACGTTCTACCTTGCAAGCTGCTAACGGTACAGAAAAGCAACCTTCCCAGTTAAGATCGGTTGGAGCACTAGAGGAAACCACGTCAGCCTCTGTTACTGGTTCATAACTTGGATTAATAATAATGTGCAACCCATTTACTGCATCTCCTGTAGGGCAAAAAAGAAAAATATGTTTATCTATTCCCCACTGGTTAGCAGCCATTCCGGCTGCTGCATCTTTTCCTGTTGCTTTCTCCAATTGTTCTTTTTGTATAGAGTATCGCATATCGCTAATTATTTGTTGATCTTGCTTACTCAACGGGAATTTAACTGATGTAGCTTTTTTTGTTAGTAGTGGGTGTGTATAATCTACTAAAGTTAATAATTTTGGAGATGTTTTAGTGACATACATTTCTTTATTCCTTAGCTTATTGTTATTACACGATAACAATAAAATACAAATTGAAAATACATATAGAATGACATAATTTTGCTTGCGAATTAACATAAATACTACCTTAAAACATTCATCCAAACAACCAACTTAGAATTCTCCAAGCTATTCCACCTTTGTTTAAGCTATTTAAAAAAATTTCATTAAATCTCTTGCTTCTAAACACTCTCGCTCTTTATCTTTTAAATCACTAACAATCTTTCCTTGATGCAAAATTAATGTTCGTGTACCAAATTCAAGTGCTTGAGACATACAATGAGTGATCATTAATGCAGTTAATTGTTTTTCATTAATTAATTTTTGGGTTAATTCTAGTATTAATCGTTCCATTTTAGGATCTAATGCTGCAGTATGTTCGTCTAGTAACAATATTTTGGACGGTTGTAAAGTAGCCATAATAAGACTAACGGCCTGGCGTTGCCCACCAGAGAGCAATCCTATTTTATCAGTAAAGCGATTTTCTAGACCGATTCCGATATCTCTTAGTCTTTCTTTAAAGAGTTCGCGTAAATTATTATTAAGCGCTATTTTGAGAGAGCGTCTTTTCCCTCGGTTATAGGCTAGACTTAGGTTTTCTTCAATAGTTAATTCAGCATAACTGCCTAATAATGGATCTTGAAAAACTCGACTGATTAATTGCGATCTTTCGTACACTACCCAATTAGTTACATTAGTATTATCTAAAATAATGCTGCCTTCATCAACAGGAGTTTCTCCTGATAATAGATTCATTAAGG
>Ga0302320_10002325_pt1 | contig 44924 bp, 38 predicted proteins | sample Bog_T0_3_FD_202130 | JGI IMG/M metagenome (GOLD analysis project Ga0302320, IMG submission 202130) | Peat permafrost microbial communities from Stordalen Mire near Abisko, Sweden - Bog_T0_3 | ecosystem: Environmental > Terrestrial > Soil > Wetlands > Peat | place: Sweden: Abisko, Stordalen Mire...
GACGTAGAAGCCGCCTTTACATGCTCAAAACGAGACATTAATTCGATCAGAGGGTCGTACACACAGACCAATTCCTGATCCTTAAGTTCATCAGCCACGACATAGGATACCGAAATGAGGAATCGGTTCGGAAAACGCGCATTCCCTCAGATGAAGACCGACCGAGGGCACTAAGCTCTTTGGCGTTCATTAGAGATACACTTCGCTTATGTCGCTCCAGCGTCGCATGCATAGTTTGCCTCTCTCGGATATCAAGTTGACGGACTCTTTTTGGCGCCATTGGCAGGGAGTGCTTATCGATGTGACCCTACCGACCCAATTTGAGCAGCTAATCGGAACCGGGCGGATTGCCAATTTCGAGAAAGCGGCCGCGAAGTCGGGGGAGTTTGAAGGTCTTTGGTTTAACGATAGCGATGTCTACAAGTTTGCCGAGGCGTCTGCATTCGCCTTGACGATAAGGGACGATAAAGTCGTCCGTGGAAATCTTGACACCGTGATTCGGGCCATTCAGACCGCTCAGGAGCCAGACGGTTACTTGAACACGTTTTTCCAACTCAATCACCCAGGGTTGAAGTGGCGAAACCTCAATATGATGCACGAGATGTACTGCGGTGGACATCTTATTGAGGCAGGAGTGGCGGTCTTTGAGTGCCTTGGGGACCGCCGTCTTCTTGACGTTTCGATCCGGTTTGCCGATCACTTGGCATCGATCTTCGGGCCGGACAAACGGCTTGGATATTGCGGTCACGAGGAAATCGAGCTGTCGCTCTTAAAACTCGCACGCGCTACGGGGAACCAGAAATACTCCGAATTGGCTCGGTGGATGGTCGAAGTTCGCGGACACTCACCCAGTCCGTTCGAGGCCGAACTACGGGATCCAGAAGCGACTGCGCTTTGGCCCCATTCCGGCTCCTTGTTGGTCAAGGACGGCAAATACAGTGGCGAATATGCCCAAGACCACGCCCCGATCCGGGAACACACCGAGATCGTGGGACATGCGGTTCGTGCAATGTACTTCTACATTGCGGCCGCCGAACTCGCGGACGGTAAACAAGACGAGTCGATGGAGACCGCCCTTGAGCGGATTTGGAACAACCTGACCCGAAAGAGGATGTACATCACGGGAGGTATTGGCCCAAGCGCTTCGAATGAAGGATTTACGGCCGACTACGATCTACCCAATCTGAGCGCGTATGCAGAAACCTGTGCGTCCTGCGGTCTCGTGTTTTGGGGACAGAAGATGCTGGAGCTAACCGGCAACAGCGATTTTGCCGAGATCACCGAGCGAGCGATCTTCAACGGGGTTCTTAGCGGCATTTCGCTGTCCGGCGATCACTATTTCTATGCCAACCCACTTGAGAGCCGTGGCAGCCACACCAGGACGCCATGGTTCACCTGCGCTTGTTGCCCTCCTAACATCGCCAGGCTCATCGCTTCCATGGGTCAGTACGTGGTTAGTTCCTCCGAGGATGGCTTCTATATCCACATCCCAGTTGGAATCGAGGCATCGACCACAATTGGGGGATCCAATGTAAACCTCAAGATCGAATCCGACTATCCCTGGTCTGGCAAGTTCAAGGTTCACGTAACGCCTGACAAGCCCGCTCGGTTCAAATTGAGCATTCGGATTCCCGATTGGTCGGAAGAGATGGAAACTGACCTCCCGGGCGCCGAAGAAGTGGCGGAATATAACAACGGATACGCAGTCTTTGACCGGATATGGAAGGGCGGAGATGTCTTATTCGTCGACCTAGGTATGACCCCCAAATGGGTTGAATCCGACCCCCGCGTGCGAGACAACCTTGGACGCGCGGCCCTTACAAACGGCCCCCTTGTATATGCCCTTGAGCAGCATGACTTAGGATTTGCCCCTCAGCTATTCACCGCCTTCACCGAGTCGCCGATCGAAGTTTCAAAGCTGAACCTGTTGCAGGGTGCGAGTGTGCTGTCGGTAGACGGAGTGGCGGAGGTGGAACTCGATTCAGACGAACTTTACGTTCAGGAAGGAGAAATCGAGACCAAGGAAGTGACCGCCAAATTCATTCCTTACTATGCGTGGAACAACCGCGGGCCAAGCGCAATGCAAGTCTGGATTCGCAAGGGATAGGACGTCCTTCGGAGGTTGTGGCAAAACCGTAGTAAACTGATAGAAAGGCTCTGCCATGTCACTGATCCGAACTCTTCTTCGTCTGAATCCACCTGAGCCGCTCGAAATGGGGCCTCTGTTTCCCCAGGTCAAGCAGGCGATGGTAGATGTACAGGCATATGCCCGCTCTCATGGGGGAGAGATTCAGCTCCTTGGAGTTTCCGAAGAGGGCGATGTGAAGATCAAGTTTTCCGGAGCATGCCGCGGATGTCCCATGTCCGGCCTCACTTTGAAGCACGGTATCGAATCACAACTGCGAGAACTCGTTCCCGGCGTAAAGAAGATTATCCAGATCTAGCCACCGGCTTTAATTGCCATGCAAATATGGCGTCCACTTGGTACTCGACGTGTGGGTCATTTCCGCTATTCGAGCAATAAACATACCGATCGCGTCGCCAAAGTCTCCGACGGACACGGTCTTAACCGTTCCAGTAGACAGCATTCCATAGCTCGCGACGCAGCCCCGTTTAATCAGCATCATCAGGTCTTTTTTGACCGACGGTTGGTCAACCTTGATTCGATTGACATCGAACTCTACGGTCTTGGGAGTCAACTTGAACGTAGGTTCAGCCAGTCGGTAGTATCGGGCAAACTCTTCGATCACCTCCGACCGAGTAACCGGAGAATTCGGAGACTGAATTTTGCCGTTGGCTGGAATCGAGAGATGGAGCACGCTGTTGAACAGTCTCCCAATTCGATCGAACGACACTGAAGACTCCAACCTCGTAACCGGTGCAGGTGAAGTTGAAACAGGCGAATGGCTCGTCTTTTTGAGACCCTCTTGATCTTGAGGGAATGCGATGGCCCCAAGCATGAGTGACAAGACGATTGCCGAAAGATGTACCGTCATATTGTGCTGACCGCCCCACTTTGCCGAATTGCGTCCAATTCTTCTAACGCTCGGCCCGTTCCGATTGCCACACAGTTTAGCGCGTTATCCGCAACTCTGACTGGAATATCGGTAACACTCTGCAACAGCCTGTCCAGGCCACGAAGAAGCGCTCCCCCACCCGTTAATGTGATGCCTCGCTCAATGACGTCGCTCCCAAGCTCTGGCGGGGTCTCTTCCAGCACCGAACAGAGCTTCTCCGCGATCTGGCGAACCGGCTCGCTAAGGGATTCGCGAACTTCTTCGCTTGTGATTTCAACCGTCTTCGGCAATCCGGCAACCAGGTCGCGACCACGAATCTCCATGCGGAGTTCCTGAGCAAGCGGAAATGCCGATCCAATTTTGATCTTGATTTCCTCAGCGGTGGGATCGCCGATCATCAAGTTGTAGGCGTTTCGAATATGGCGAATAATCGCTTCGTCGAGTTTGTTGCCACCGACTCTCAAGCTGTGAGAAATAACGATTCCTCCCAGAGAAATCACTGCGATGTCGCTTGTTCCTCCGCCGATATCGACGACCATATTGCCGCCAGGGGTCGAGATAGGCAGCCCCGCGCCGATTGCAGCCGCCATCGGTTCTTCGATGGTCATGGCCGTACCAGCTCCTGCCTCTTTGGCGGCCTGAATTACGGCGCGACGCTCCACATTGGTCACCCCACTGGGAACGCAAACCAATGTCGTTGGTTTAAGCCGAATGGGGAATCTGCCTCCGCAGGTTCTCTGGATGATGTATTCCAACATCTTCAACGTCGTCGTGTAGTCCGCAATGACACCGTCTTTTAACGGTCGGATTGCGGTTATGTTCCCAGGGGTACGCCCGAGCATGTCCCGAGCCTCATTCCCAACTGCCAGAACTTTCCCGTTGGTCGAGTTGATAGCCACGACCGTAGGCTCGGATAGTACGATTCCTCGCCCACGTCGATAGACAAGGATATTTGCAGTACCGAGGTCAATGCCGATCTCAGGAACAAATCTCAATGAAGAGTATCGCCCACCTTGCCGCGCCTCTCATGGCTTTGTATGCGCGTGATATCTCCGCCCAAGGCTTGGATCGTGCCCTCTAAGTCATCGTAGCCACGATCGATGAAGTGTATGTTCTGCACAAAGGATTCGCCGTCGGCGGCCAGCGCAGCTAAAACCAATGCAGCGCCTGCTCGCAGGTCGCTCGAAGAGACAGTCGCCCCTCTCAATCGTGTGACCCCGTTGATAATGGATGTTCGACCCTCTTGAAGGATGCTTGCACCCATTCGATTCAGCTCTTGAACGTGGCCAATTCTGCTCTCGTAGATCGTCTCCTCGACCACACTCGTTCCCTCGCAAACCGTCAGCAAAGCGGACATCGGCTGCTGCATGTCGGTCGGGAATCCAGGGTAGGGCATCGTCTTGATTCGGACCCCTTTGAGACCGGAGCCGGCTCGCACACGAAGCCAATCAGGCCCTTCGGTGAGTTCTGCTCCTACTTCGCGAAGTTTGTTGATGACGGCGGTTTGGTTGTCGGGGATGATCCCTCGAACGGTGACATCGCCTCCGGTGATCGCGCCAGCCAAAAGAAAGGTCCCCGCTTGAAGTCGGTCGGGAGGAATCGTAAAGCCGCATGGCTCCAGCTTCTGGCCACCCTGGATGGTGATCGTGCTTGTACCTGCGCCTTCGACGTTCGCACCCATTCGGTTCAGGAACTCTGCGAGGGCAGTGACTTCCGGCTCAATCGCGGCATTTTGGATCACCGTGATGCCCGTGGCAAGAGTCGCAGTAGCCATCAAATGCTGGGTGGCGCCTGCGCTTGGAACATCAAGATAAATCTCGGTGCCCTTCAGCTTCTTCGCCCTCACCGTGTAACGGCCTTCTGAAAGGTCCAACTCAGCGCCCAAGGCTAACAAGCCTTTTACGTGGAGGTCAACCGGTCTGGCTCCAATCTTGCAGCCTCCAGGTGCGGGCAGGGTCACATAGCCAATTCGAGCTACCAGCGGGCCCAATAAATAGAAAGAGGTCCGGATAGAGCGAACCATCTCTTCATCCGCCTCTCCGTCATGAAGCCGACTGCAGTCGATAAGCAGAGATCCTTCTCTCCATTGGACTTTTGCGCCGAAAACTTCAAGCAGATTGGCTTTTGTCCGAGTGTCGGACACATTTGGGACGTTATGCAGGATCGTCGTCCCTTCCGCGAGCACCACTGCCGACATAATTGCCAGCGCAGCGTTCTTACTTCCTGCAACATCAACTTCTCCGAGCAGCTTCCTGCCGCCTTTAATATGGTATGTATTCATTACAACCCTCCGTCCGTGGCTGGTTCAAACACAACTAGTGTATAGGGTTTGGACGTGAATGCCAAGTTTACCGCTTCTAGACGTCCTCACACGGACCCGAGTTCCAGTAATTTTACCAGGTCTTCCCCTAACTGTTCCCGATCAAGCGGATTGCTCTAGATAGGAGTCATCAGAAAACTCAGCGAAGTACGGAAGAAACATTCGCCACTCGTCTTTGCCTTGTGCCTTCAAGTACAGTGGAAGCGACAAGTACGGAACGAAATGTGGACGCTTCGGTTTCCGGGCAAGCTTCATATGTGCCTGTTGCGGTGTCTTGTCTGCCTTCTTTAGATTGCATTTTCTACAACACGCCACCAGATTGTCCCATGTATGGGGCCCGCCCGCCCACTTGGGCAAGACATGATCAATCGTAAGGTCCTTTCCTTTGATTCCGCAGTACTGGCACGTATAAGCGTCTCTGGCAAGCACCGAGTGCCGCGACAACCTGAGTTGAGGCATCGGTCGACGCACCTGGTATCTCATCTTCAATACAGAAGGAGCTCGATAGGGGCCGCTAACCGTTGCCATTGGCAACGATCGATGTTGGAGCACCTCTGCCTTACCAAGTAAAAGCAGCGAGACGGCTCGACGCATGTTGCATACGTTGAGAGGCTCGTAGTTGCTGTTTAGAACAAGTACTTCGTGCATTGCCATGACCCTTATCTCCCTTGCCGGTCTCCTCCGGCGAATGAATACGATGAGTACGCGGCAGCTGCCCTAAAAAAGAAAAGACCCGTCTGCACACGCACACGGGCCTTTAGGGCGAACTCGGTGGCTATGCATATTATCGCGGTGTCACGCCAAGCGGGCGGCCACCCGTGATTTCTCCTTATAGATCTATTCCGCTTCGTCATCTCTTGCCAGTTATAGACGCCCGAAACCTCAAAAGAGAACCTTCAACTTCGGAAGTTCGATGAAGAATGTGTTAAGGCGCCAACAATATGATTGTACGACATAGGACGGTATACACTATCCTGAATTCCCGGACGTCGGGTGGTTAGCGCCCTGCGAGTCTATCGCAGAAGGTAGGCCGCGAGCCTTGGTGAAATTAGCGCGAGGATGCGTAAAATCCGGTATGAGGTGGGCAAGACAGTTAGCCGTTTAGGGTTTTCTATGAGTTGAGACACGGCGGCCGCAACCTGTTTTGGGCTAATTCCAAATTTGGGCTTGGTTCCATCTGCGAGGGGTGTCTTTACGACGCCAGGAACTAAAACGCAGACCTTTGGACCATACGGTAGTAGCTCGTTGTACATCCCAATGCCCAGGCGATGCACGGCGGCCTTTGACGACGCATAGAGTGCGTCGTGCGGCCACTCCAATCGGTCGATAACGCTTCCAAGCAGAATGATGACTCCTTTGCCGCGATGCTTCATAACTTCCCCTACCGCCTTGGCAGGCCACAGCGTGCCCAAGTAGTTGGTTTCAATTACCTCCTCAATGGACTCGATGGACGCATCGCAAACCGACGAGTGGCACGAAAGCCCTGCCGATGACACCAGAACATCGACCTGTCCATAAGTAGACATGACGTGGTCGACGAGGCTTCTCACTTGTTTCCACAGCCGCACGTTGCACGCAATGGGAACACACTTGCCTCCCAAGCTCGCAATCTCAGCCGCTACCGGAACTAGACGAGGAAGCGCCCTTGAGACGAGCACAATGAAAAAGCCCTCCGATGACAACCGAACCGCAACTGCCCTCCCGATTCCGCTCGATGCGCCAGTTATAATGGCAACCTTGAGTCGATCGTCATTGAGATTTGTCATCGATCACCTTGGAGTCCAGAGCCAATATGGCACCTCAATTTCTGGGCACTATGCCAAAGCATATAAATCCTCCGGAAGCCGAAGTTGAAAATGGAATCTTGGCATTGGGGAATTGGAATACAAAGATACACGCTCACCCAATATCGTATTCTGATTCCTCAGCAAAATGGGATTAAGGCAGCATGACAGACAAACCTTCTATCGCCATAACCGGAGGGGCATCCGGAATCGGAAAGGCAATCGCTCATATCCTGACACCCGACTATCGGATCGCCATTTTGGACACCAAGCAGTGCTATTCGATCACGGGCGCCGATATCCTTTCCATGACGGGCTCGGTTTCGAATCAAGACGATGTGAGCCGGTTCTTCAAAGAAGTCTTGATGGAATTCGGACGACTGGACGCATTAGTGACCTGCGCCGGAGTTGGTTTTAGCCAGCCAATCGTCGATCTTGATGTGTCGGATTGGGCGAGGGTGATCGACGTCAACCTTACGGGGACATTCCTCTGCTGCCGGGAGGCTCTCAGATACATGATTCCTTCGGGTCAAGGGCGAATCGTCACGCTGGGGAGTTTGGCCTCTATGCGGGGTTTCCCGGGGCAATCGGCGTACTCCGCTTCTAAGTGGGGAATCCGTGGGCTCACCGAGGTGCTGGCAAACGAAGTTCGAAAAGACGGGATCCAAGTTTCGTGCGTGCATCCGGGCACCGTGAATACCGAGATCTGGGATCAGATCATGCCGGATGCTCCAAGAGGCAAAATGCTGACGACGGAAGAAATTGCCGACATAGTCGCTTTTGTCATCAGACAGCCAAAGAACGTGACGATCGAATCAATCGTCGTCATGCCGGCAAGCGGAGAATTCTAGCTCGTCGGATCAAGCCGACACTTCGAACATGTTCCGCGCGGTTTCGAAGAGCCGGATTCGTGCCAACTTAGCCGGAACCCGATCCTTCAAGCGCTCAAAGATCTCGAGGGCCACGATCTCGGAGGTGGTCGGGCGTCCCTGGAATTCGGGAATATCCACATTGAGATTCTTGTGGTCGTAACGCTCCACCACGCCGTCCTCAACTATGCGATCAAGCTCTTCCAAATTAGCTATCATGCCCGTGCTTGGGTCTGGCGATCCTTCGATGGTCACTTCAAGGACGTAGTTGTGGCCATGACCGGCTGGGTTGTTACATTTTCCGAATAGTTCTAAGTTCTCTTCCGGACTCAGATAAGGACTGTCCAGTCGGTGAGAAGCAGCAAACTCATAAGTACGGGATAGGGTCATGATCGTCGAATCCTCAGACAATGAAAGTTCTCCATAAAAAGAGGGCATTTCCTCAAGGCGCAGCCCCGTCAATCGGCACTCCGCCGGTAAGGCTCCAATTGAATTCAGTTGGTCAGCAATATAGAGCATCAAGTTTTCCAAGCTACTTGCCTGGGACTGGAAAAAAGCTACCTCGTCGTTGATGCTCTTGCCATCGAATTGGCTCACTACGACGGATTTCAGCACGTCGTCGATCCGCTTGATATTGACGACCATTCCGGTGGTTGGCTCAATTGAGCCCTCGACCGTCACATCGAGCAAGTAGTTGTGCCCGTGGTTGTATGGAGACGCCCACTTTCCAAATCGGCTTCTGTTTTCCGCTTCAGACAGAGACGACAGCCAATAACGATGGCCGCTCGAAAAGCCAACTCGACGGGTCATTCGAACAGTTCGCGCCATCACTTATCCTTACGATACGGCTGAGCCAAAGCTCCCGGGGCAACGGTTCCCTTTCCGACGATCACCAGGACGAGGAGAGCAACGATGTATGGCAACGCAATCATCAGTTGGTAAGGAACGTTCCATCCATAGGTTTGGAAGCGATATTGAAGGCTCTCTGCATACCCGATCAGGAGGGCGGCAAGAAATGCCAACTGAGGCTTCCAGCGTCCGAATGTCACCATCGCAATCGCGACGAACCCGCGTCCAGCCGTCATATTCTCGGCAAAACTCCCTGCGATCACTAGCGAAAGATAGCCACCGGCTAACCCGGCATAGAGACCTCCCACTAAAAGAGACTGCATTTGAAGCCGGTGAACCGAAAATCCCGCTGCGTCGGCTGCCTTGGGATATTCTCCGCAAGCACGAACTGCGAGCCCCCACGCAGTTTTTTGAAGCACGAACCAGATTAGGGGGACGCTCAGGACCATAAAAATCATCAGAGGATCCACACCGTGGAACGCGCCGATTCGCGGAATGCTGATTAGTTGATCCGTGCCACCAAATTTAGATCGAAAGACCGAGCCGGTCACCCCGAGCGCCAGGAGGTTTGTCGCCGTACCGACAACAACCTGATCGGCGCCCAAATAGATCGCAAACACCCCAAAGATGAGTGCAGCCAAAAGCGCAGCGAAAACCGCAACTCCCAACCCCAGCCATGGTGAATGCGTGAGAAGGCAAGTCAGCATCCCAAAGAACGCCGCGGAGAGCATGCTCCCCTCAAGCCCGATGTTTATGACACCCGACTTCTGCACGACGATCTCCCCAAGAGCCGCCAAGGCAACGGGCGCCGAGTACTGAAGGAGACTAAGGAACTCCAAATTCTCTCCTCAATCTCGGAAATACCGGCGAGTTCACCCGGTTAGATACCATCCCACCGTAGGAGAAGTGATCGTATGTCACAGGGCCCCCTCCACCGGAAGTTTGTCGGTATAAGCCTTGATCCCGACGTAACCGAGCACCGCAACCGCTTGAATGACATAAACGAGGGTTGACCCCGCGGTTGTGAAACGAGCAAGATCCTCCGACCCCGCGAACAACGCACCGAACACTCCGGCGCTCCCAATACAAAGCAATGGATGAAGGCCGCCTAGAAGTGCTACCGGTATCCCCAAAAAACCCCATTGCTGCGAGAAGCCCGACCCTAGCTGACTTGCCATCCCAAGATACTCGACGCCTCCGGCGAGTCCACACAAGGCCCCTGAAACGACCATTGCCTGGATCCTGGCCTTTCCAACGTCGATACGGTTTGCGCGCGCCATCCGCGTGCTCTCGCCAACCAACCGCAAACGATAACCAGGTCTTGTCCTGAACAGATAAACGTAGGTTAACCCAGCCACCAAAATCGCGATTGCAACCCCAAGGTGGACATCCATCTGTCGGGACAGCTTCGGAAGCATTACCGAATCGGGGAGCGAGTCGGTAAGAGGAACCTGCTTCTTCATCTCCTGAAGCGGACCACTCGCACAATAGCCCAGAAACTGCAAGGCGACAAAATTCAGAAGAATCGTGCTGATGACGACTTCGACGCCACGTCGGACGTAAAGCCACCCGGCCAGCCATGCCCAAGCAGCGCCTCCGACAACACACGCGACTAGGATGAGGATCGTCGAGACCCAGCCATGGAGCGGATGTGGAACAAAAACCGTGAATTTGGCGACGCTGGCGCCGAAGACTCCACCTACAATGAACTGGCCCTCTCCACCGATGTTGTACATCCCGCCGCGCCAAGCTACGACCATGCCGAGCCCGGTCAACAAGAGCGGGGTCGACTTGACCGCGGTTCGGGACCACGCGAATTTATCGCCGAACGCGCCCGAAAAGAGTAGTTTCAGGCTGTCCAGAATAGGCAGTCGAAAGACGCAAAGGGTTAAAACGAGCACCGCCAAGAGTCCAATCGGAAACAAGGCCGCCCGTAGGAGCCGGTTCATCGATCTCCTCCGACCATCGAAGCGGCGCCTGAATCCTCGACCAATTCGCCGCCAACCATGAATAGCACACGGTCCGAGAGCTTGTACAGTTCGTCCAGGTCGGTTGAAAACAGGGCCACTGCCGCCCCATTATCCCGTGCCGCGAGGATCATGTCGTATACGTATTCCGTCGCCTTGATGTCCAATCCACGGCCAGGATTGACGACAACAAGGAGGGACGGAGCGTTATCGAGAGTCCTACTGACAACGACTTTTTGTTGGTTGCCACCGCTCAAACTTCCGGCCAGGTCATTGGCACTCGCAGCCTTGATGGAATATCGCTTGATCAAGGAGTTAGCCCATCGAGCGACTGCTTTCAGTTTCACAAACGGCCCAATCCACAGTTCATGCCGATCCATTCCGGAAACGAGCATGTTGTCCTGAAGGGTCATGCGAAGGGCTAGACCATCCACTTGCCGATCCTGGGGAACGTAACCGATTCGAGGCAATTTGTTCGAGGCCTCCTTGCCCGACCATTTCTGGCTTCCACTCAGGGCCGGTCGAACCTGGGCCAGACACTCGGCAAGCTCTACCTGTCCGTTGCCATCCACGCCACCGAATCCAAGGATTTCGCCCCGTCTTACTTCAAACGACGCCTCCCGTACGGCTATCTCACGCCGATCGCCCAGGATGGTCAAGCGCTCGGCTTGAAGTCCGCCCTCCATCTGGTAGGCAGTTCCCCTAACCGTCCTGGGAGGCATCTCGCCAACCATCCAGTTGGCCAGAGTGGGAGCGTCGACATCGGCCCGAAGTGCACTGGCGACAACCATGCCGCGCCGCAGCACGGTAACCCGATCGGCGATACCCAAGACTTCCGAGAGCTTGTGGGCAATCAAAATCACGCACTTACCTTCCTCCTTAAGCCGTCGAAGGACTCGAAAGAGATCGTTCACTTCATCTGGAGAAAGAACGGCGGTTGGCTCATCGAAGATCAGGACGTCTGCGTGTCCGCTGATCGCCTTCAGTATTTCGACTCTCTGCTGGATGCCAACGGGCAATTGTCCCGTACGAACTTGGGGTACGAGAGGCCAACCCAGCGCTTCAGAGGCATCGATTGCCGGTTTGGACAGCTTTTTTGCGTCTGCCGTGGAAGCAAGCCGACCCAACCGAGCGAGCGCAAGGTTCTCTTGGACCGTAAATGCAGGCACAAGCGTGAAATGCTGGTGGATCATCTCGATCCCTATACGTTTACACGCAAAGGCAAGTCCCAATGGAATGGGTTCGCCATTCAAGAGAATCTTTCCCCTATCCGGCTTCACAAAACCGGACAGGGCATTCATCAACGTGGACTTCCCCGCCCCGTTTTCACCCAGAACGGCATGAATCTCCCCAGACTGGAAGTTCACTGAAACATCGTCGAGCGCCACCAGTGTCCCAAATCGCTTGGAGACATTCTCGACGCGGAGGGTGGTCATGGTACGAAAGCAGTCAGAGCCGTTGGTATCGAGTTCTTGGAAGAGCGGAGCCTAGTCGCCATTCGAGAAGCAGGCTCCGCTGAGTTTAGATCCTGAATTTGACCGGGCGAGTCGCACTTGCCACGAAGGCGAGCTTAGAATTTGTCCTCGGGCACTTTTATCTTTCCCGATTTAATGTCTTCGGCCACTTGCTTTAGCTTCAATTGTTGGTCGAGACGAATCCGAACGGAGAGTTTGGGGTTGAGAACGAAGTCGATTGCGCCTTTGTCCATTCCGAAGTTTTTGATTCCGCCTGTGAACTCCTTCTTCTTGACCTCTTGAGCGAGTTCAAGGAACGCGGGCTTGGCCACGATCGTCGCACTGGCGAGAACGACGCCACTTGGGTTTGAGTTCTGGTCAGCGTTAGATCCGAAGGCAAGGACATTCTTTTCCTTGCAGGCGTCGAAGACCCCCTGCGCGGCCCCGTTTGCTTGGTGGATGACCAAGTCCGCACCCTCGGCGATGATTCTCTCGGTCGCTTGCTTGGCGCCGGTAACGTCTCCTTCCTTTCCGAAATATACGGGAGGCAGCACCTTGATGCCAGGATTGGAGGCTTTGGCGCCTGCTTCAAACGCCTTGAGAGTCGACACGATGGACGGGTAGTTTTGAACGGACACGCTGCCGATAATGCCAGTCCTGGTCTGAAGCCCGGCGAGATATCCAGCGATATAGAACCCCTGTTCCAATTCAAACCGAAATGCGCCTACGTTCTTTGCGGTCAAGCCGCCGCCTGAGGTGACATAGACCGTATCCGGAAAATCCTTTGCGACCTTCATCGCCTGTTCGTTGTATTCGTACCCGTGGCCAAACACCAAGTTGTAACCCTTTCGACCGTAAGTGCGCATGTCATCGGCAATGTCTGCGCCCTGAGACTCTTTGTTGGTGACTGAAGCATGCATCGTTTTCTCGATGTTCTGCAGCCCCTCGTAAGCCAGCGCATTCCAACCCGAGTCATAGACAGAACCCGGAGTTAGGAGGGCGACTTGGAAATCTTCGCCCGGTTTTGGAGCCGATTCCGACTTAACTGTGGTACCTGGATCGCTGTCTGAAGAACCGCCGCTGCAACCCAACACAAGCCCAGTAAACAACAAAAGGATAAGGTGCTTCGCTTTCATTTGGATAGTAGTTTACGCTTTTCAGTGGATCAAGGCACTGCATTCGACTCAGGCTCCACGGAGTTTGAGGAAACCCGACTCCACGAATCGCTTCAGGTACTTGCTTCTTCAACGCCAACCGGTGACCTGCGCTTATCCCGCCAAGCCACCAAATGCCGCTTGCTCTGAGCCGTCTGGAGCCACTTCGCGACCGGGAGTCATTTATGTGGTTATGAACCGATGGGCATCGGTTCAAGGAGCATTTCTTTAGTGTAAATGAAGTCCTCCCGGCGATAGTTAGCGAGTTCAAAGTCCTTTCTCAGGACAATCGCGCCGGTCGGACAGGCTTCCTGACAGTAGCCGCAGAAAATACATCGGATCATGTTGATCTCATATCGAACTGCGTACCGCTCGCCTGGAGAATAGCGCTCACTGTCGGTGTTTTCGCCCGCCTGGACGTAAATGCAGCGAGCTGGGCAAGCGCCGGCGCATAGGGAGCAGCCAATGCAGCGCTCCAGTCCGCTCTCATATCGGGTCAAGACGTGGCGCCACCTTGTGCGTGGATACTGCTCCCGCTTTTCTTCAGGATAGAAGAACGTGACCTTCTTGTGTGCAAGTCTTCGGCGAGTAATTCCGAAGCCGGCAATCATCGGCTTGACAACGTCTTTCAGCACTTCCATGGCTAAGCTTCTACCTCTTCCAGTTGGCGAGCGGTGGTTTCCACCATTCTCAGATCCTTAAACGACTTCGGATTCTGCCCACGCTTGATTTTTTCCTGCAGTTTCATGATCCCATAGATCAAGGCGTCAGGGGACGGAGGACAACCGGGCACGTAGACATCGACCGGAACGACCTGGTCGGCGCCTTGGACGATCGCGTAGTTGTTGTACACGCCGCCTGAGGACGCGCATGCACCCATCGAAATCACCCACTTGGGTTCCGGCATCTGGTCGTAAATCTGGCGAAGAACCGGGGCCATCTTCTTGCTGAGTCTTCCCGCAATGATCATCAAGTCGGCTTGGCGGGGGCTTGCTCGAAACGCTTCCATCCCGAACCGGGCAAGATCAAATCTCGATCCGGCGGTCGACATCATTTCGATGGCGCAGCATGCCAATCCGAAAGTCAAGGGCCACAATGAATTCGCCCTCGCTTGGTTCAGCACGGTATCCAATGTGGTGACGATCACGTTTCCACCCTTCTCGATATCACCGAAGATGGGAGTGGAGCTATCGTGCAGAACTACGGTTTCAACTCGCTTTGGCATGGCAGCTTGTGCGCCGAGTATACCGGCTTCTCCGCAAGCTCCATCTAGGGTGCGGAATGACTTGCCCGCAGCATTGTCCAACTACAGGATGACCCTCCCCATTTGTGTCGAACGCGCCATGGCAATCGCTGCCTGGTAAACTTACGTCAATGCGAACAGCCGACTGGGCCAGGCGGCTGACTGCCCTCCCAGCCATACAGCACACGCTCGTTGACACGCCCCGATCATGTGAATGGCAGTCCATTTCGTACGAGGCGCGTCCGTTGCTGCTTGCTGCTTCCTATCTGGCCCGGCCTCGAAAGATGCTCGTGGTCACGGCTTCCTACGAGCGGGCGCTTGCCTGGCAGGCCAAGCTTGTGCTCGGGGGGGTGTTGCCGGAAGCGATTTGCCAGTTGCCAAGTGGGCAGTCACAGCTCTTCGAGGACGCCGCACCGGAACAGATCGCCTTGTCCGATCGCCTTGGCGCTTTACGGGCGCTCGCTGGCGAAGATCCCAAGATCGTCTTAGCTTCCCCGGGCGCCGCACTTGAGCGCACTTTGCTCAAGGACGTCCTCACCGATGCGTTCATCGAGATTAAGCCGGGTGACGAAATGGACCCCGAGCGATTCGTACAGCGATTGGTCAATTTGGGGTACGAGCGACAAGAGCCGGTTCGGTTACCAGGTCAATACAGCATCCGAGGCGGGATCATCGACGTCTACGCAACTGGACGCGACACACCGGTTCGAATCGAGCTTTTTGGCGACGAGATCGAATCGATCCGTATGTTTGACGCCAACACTCAGCGCTCCATCGGAAGTGTAGCGACTCTGAGCCTGTCTCCGTCTCGTGAAACTCTCTACACCGGCGGCGCGGTCGAATTTAGCGATCTGATTTTGGACTCCCTTGAGCGCGAAGCTGGACTGCTGGACGTCGATGCGGCGGCTCGGCTTGAAGAGATTGTTGCCGGGGACGCCGATGCAATTCGACAGCAAGTCTATTTCGACCGATTGGACCTATACCGGCCGATCTTGCATCCTGACTCTGGCTGTGCTCTTGACCTGCTCGACCCGGACGACCTGCTTGTGCTTGACGAACCGCTCGAATTGGAGTCGATCTCGAACCGGGCGGAAGAGGAACTGGGCCAAGCCCTCGACGCCCGCACGAAGCGGGGAGAGATTCTCCACAGCACAGCCAACGACTTCATGCTGCCTCCCGAACACCTGGCAAATCATCCGTTTACCATTTCGATGAGTGCGATGAACGCATTGCCAGAGTGGCTAACCTTTGCGAACAAGGTCGAAGTCAATGCGATCTCGCTGGATCCTTATCGCGGCCGAAGCGAGGCACTCGCGCTTACGCTTAAGAACTACACGAAAGCTGGATTTACCCTTGTCTTTTCTACGGACCAACCTCACCGAGCCAAGAGCGTTCTTGGTCAAACGGAGATTTTTGCGGCCGATGCGGAACCGGAGTCCAATCATGTTGCGGGGGCGTTCATCGCTCATGGAAACATCGGCGGAGGATTCGTACTTCCCGATCAACTGCTCGCCTTCGTATCTGACGCAGAGCTATTCGGCGTCGCCAGGCTGAAGCTGCCTCAAAAGCGGTTCATGGAGGGCGCCCCGGTTGCGACCGTTCTGGACCTAAAGCCTGGCGACTACGTGGTGCATATTCACTTTGGCATCGGCATCTTCCGCGGGCTGACCAAGCGCACAATCGAAGACGTCGAGCGTGAGTTCCTGTTCATAGAGTATCAGGCGCCCGACAAGCTCTTTGTACCGGCAGACCAGTTGGACCGCGTTCAAAAATACCTCAATCCCACGGACTCTCATCCAAAGCTGAACAAGCTGACCGGCGGCGAATGGCAACGGACCCTTGGCAAAGCCAAAGAGGAAGCGAAGGCCTTTGCCCGAGACCTTGTTAAGCTCTATGCCCAACGCCAAAAGGTGCAGCGAAGGCCGTATGGGCCAGACACTCCGTTTCAGCATGAAATGGAGTCGACCTTTCCATGGGTCGAGACACCGAGCCAGCTTCAAGCCATACGAGACGCCAAAAAAGACTTGGAGCTGGGATATCCGATGGACCGCCTCGTGTGCGGCGACGTTGGTTTCGGCAAGACTGAGGTCGGGATTCGCGCCGCCTTCAAAGCAGTCCAGGGTGGACGTCAAGTTGCAGTGCTTTGTCCAACCACCATTCTTAGCGAGCAGCACTTCCGAAATTTCAGCGAACGCCTGGGCGGATTCCAGACCAACGTCGCCCTCATCAACCGCTTCACCCACGCTCACGAGCGCAAGGAAATCATCGACGACCTCAAGTCTGGGAAGGTCGAGATCATCATCGGAACCCACTCGCTTCTCGGAACCGGAATCTCCTTCAAAGACTTGGGATTAGTGGTGATCGACGAGGAGCAGAAGTTCGGCGTGAAGCAGAAAGAGATGCTTAAACATCTCCGGACGGAGGTAGACGTTTTGACTTTGAGCGCCACCCCAATCCCAAGGACGTTGAGCATGGCGTTGATGGACATTCGACAAATGTCTCTTATCAACGACCCTCCCCCAGGTCGACTGCCGATTCGGACATTTCTTCGTCCATTCAGCGGCGAGGTCGTTCGCGAGGCACTTCTGCGCGAGTTGGCGCGAGGGGGTCAGGTTTTCTACGTCTATAACCGCGTAGAGTCGATCGGCCATGTCGCGGAGAAACTTCGCCGACTCGTTCCTACCGCGCGCATCGGAGTCGGTCACGGCCAGATGAACGAAAAGGAACTGGAGCCGATTATGATCGGCTTTATCAAGGGGGAAATCGACGTCCTCTTAAGCACGACGATCATCGAAAACGGCATTGATATCGCCAACGCAAATACCCTCATCGTGGAAAACGCGGATCGACTTGGCCTGTCACAGCTCTATCAGTTGCGAGGCCGCGTCGGTCGGTCGGACCGCCAAGCCTATGCCTACCTGCTGTACAGCAGCGGCAAGGATCTTTCAGAAGGCGCACTGGCACGGCTACAGGCCCTCCAGGAGTTTTCATCTTTGGGTTCTGGCTACTCGCTGGCCTTCCGTGACCTTCAGATCCGAGGGGCAGGCGAGCTTTTGGGCGCTAAACAGAGCGGAACGATGGTGAGTGTCGGTTATGAGCTGTACACGCAACTGATTAATGAGGCGGTCGCCCAATTAAAGAACTCAGTCGATGGAAAGCCGGTCGACGATGACCTAAAGGACCCCCTAAGCTCTCTGGAACCACTGCCTCAGTTCGATGTTCCGGTTGTGGCACTCCTTCCCGAGGCGTACATCAAGGACCAGGCCCAAAGGCTTTATTACTATCAGCGGATGATGTCGAGCCGCGACCTCAAGACTCTCGGGGAGGCTCAGGCGGAGGTCGAAGACCGTTACGGGCACCCACCGGTACAAGTTACAAACGCCTTCACGATTATGTCGTTACGTATGGAGTGCAAGGCACTCGGTATCGACAAGCTTGAAGCTGCCCAGGGTCGGCTGCTTTTAAGCTTCAAAGATAGAACGGCGATCCCACCGCGCGCATTTACTATTCTCGCCAAAAGGAACCGGACCGCTTACGTCACTCGGGAGGGTTATATTTGGCCCTACACTGGAAATCCACTGGTCGCGATTGAGAACTTATTGAGCTACTTCACGTTAGCCTTGAAGGAGATCGATGCGGCCCGAGCGAGTTTGGGAGTCTGAAGTGGCGCCCCCACCAACATGGTCGCAATAAAATCAGTCTTCTTTTGATGAGCTTGTGGGATACTCTCTGCTCACGTGTTGACCTTCGATGCCATCCTTCCTGCCGGTGGGTTGATAGACCCCGAATTTGCCGCTAAGGTCGGCACCTCGAATAAGGCCTTGATTCGCTTTGAGGATAAGACGATTCTCGAGCGAACTATCACTTCCCTACGCGCAACCGGTCGCGTTGGGCGAATCGTGGTCGCGGGTACGGAAGACGTCAGGAGCAGCGATGCGGCCAAGCTTGCCGACTTAGCGGTGCCATCTGGTCGCAGCGGACCAGAGAGCATCCTTAACGGGTTGAAGGCACTCCTGGCGGAGAAGAACCCGCCGAGCAAGGTTGCGGTAGTGACCACCGACCTCCCGTTCCTGACCCCAAAACTTCTCACCGACTTTATCGACGCATGTCCCAAGGAAGTCGATCTGTGTATGCCCCTTATCACAAAGAGCCAATACCAGAGTCGGTTCCCACATAGCTCATCCACTTTTATTCCTCTCCAAGATGACACCTGGACGTCTGGAAACGTGTATTTGATCGATGTGAAGGCGCTTGAGAAATCCATGCCACACCTAGAGAAGGTCTTTGTCGTCCGAAAGAGCAAGCTCGGGATGGCAAAGCTGCTCGGTCCCGTGTTTCTCTATAAGTTCATTCGCAAACAGCTGACCGTCCCGATCGTGGAGGCCAAGCTAAAGCAGATGCTCGGATGCACTGGCGCGCCGGTTCTAAATTGCGCCCCCGAACTTGCCTACGATATCGATGATTTCGATGACTACGAATATGCGGTGAGGTTTATTGGGGGCGAGCTAAGCAATGTCGGCAACTGACGACCCCATTCTCGCGGAAGATCTGGAATTGCCTGCTGCGCCGTCACCCTATTTGGGAAAAGCCCTACGTGCAAGCGACCATATCAAGATAAGCGCCTATTGGTTTGCTACCAACTTCCTTTGGGGAGCCCTACTGGTGATCATGCTTCCCGGAGAAGTCAAGAAGATGGTCCCGTACGATCGTATCAGCGCACTGGGTCTCCTCACGGGGCTTGGCGCTTTTGCCGCGTTGGTTGTACCGCTCGTCGTGGGGGCTCTCAGCGATCGTTGCGCGTCTCCCTATGGTCGAAGGCGGCCTTATATGGCCGTTGGAGTCGGAGTCAACCTGATTGGCTTGATCATGATGTGCTTGGCGTTCGTGTTTTCCAAGCCCTTGCCTCCATCGGGCAGCCACAACTATCTGGGAACGATCGCTTTCTTTCTACAGAACCCGACGTTCCTGATCTATACATTCGCCTACCTCATCGTCAACCTTGGAAACAACATTGCTTCGGCGGCATATAGCGGGGTCATTCCGGATCTGATCGAGCAGGAGCATCGGGGACTCGCCAGCGGATATATGGCGCTCATGACGCAGCTTGGAACGTTATTCGGCGCTGTCGGATGCGGATTGCTGCTCGGGAAACAGCCTGAAGCAGTCAAATATGCGGTTGTATGCGGCGCCTTGCTGCTGGTTGCCTTGATCACCATCCTCGGTATCAAGGAGACCCCGCTGGCGATTCGGCCCCCAAAAATCCACTGGCCCCGCTATGTCAAGAGCTTATGGATCGACCCTAAGAAATATCCCGACTTTGCCTGGGTTTGGATCACGCGGGCGCTCGTCATGTTGGGCTTCTATTCGGTCATTCCGTTTATCAATTACTACTTTGTCGATGTGATCGGAATCGAAAAACCGGATGGTCCGGCTTCCGAGCTTACGGGGATTCTCTTGGTTGCCGCTGCAATCAGCGCCATCTATGGCGGAATTCTTTCGGACCGGATCGGGCGCAAGAAGGTTGTTTATATCGCGAATGTCACGATCGCGATCATTTCAATTTCATTCATCTTCTGCCGCACGATCCCCCAGGTACTGGTTGCGGGGGTCATATTTGGGCTCGGTTTTGGAGCCTATACCAGCGTCGACTGGGCGCTTGGCACCGATGTTTTGCCGAGTAAGAAGAACGCAGGCAAGGAAATGGCAGTCTGGCATATCTCGATGACGCTTCCACAGGCTATTGCTGCTCCGTTCGCGGGCGAGTTGATCAGTTATTTTGGGAAAACCGTCAAGCCAGGGCCGGAGGGGGACATTATTCACTACACAATCCCTGGCTATTCGGCCGTCTTCATCTTATGTGCGTTGTGCTTTGCTATGGGCGCCTATCTGCTTAAGAATGTCCGGAGCGTACGCTAGACCTCAAACTGGTCGCCACGTAATGTATCTTTGTTGAGCCTGATGCTGAGATCAGTGTACGTGTACTTCAGCATGGGTTTGGATGGGTCCCGCGAGGCGATAATCCAACCATCGTTGATCAACGCTTCAAACGCCTCAAGGATGTGGGTCATCTCCTGCTTTCTCCGAGCCTCATCGGGAAAGGCCTTGTCCAACATTTGAAACAGCATCTTGGCAATCAATTGAAAGTCAGAGACCCGTTGCAAGAGGTTTACCACCGTTTCACAAGGACCATGGATTGGAAGCACCTTGCCATCTCGGATGTAGCATTGGCGTGAAGTAACCCGCCCATTTTCGTATTCGGCTCGGTCGCTCCAGGTCGAATCTGCCAAGTTCAACTTGAATGTGTTGTTATCATCGAAGGGCGACGAAGTGGGTATGTCGGAGAGGACTGAACCAAGCGACTTGACGGCATTGAAATTGAACCCTCCCATTCCAATGCTTAACTTTTCATCCACAAATCCGCCTTGGGCGATCCATCGCCAAGCGGCCTCCGGTGTCAGATCGAGTCCGACATCACTTGCGAGTTTCCGAACATGCTCTTTCAGATCCACAAATTGAGCGTTGGCGGCATACCAAAAGTCTGCAAACCGAATATGAGTTACGACCCTTTGAGATTGACGTTTCGCGAACTGCTCTTTCAGCCATTGCGATTTCGTGCTGGCTCGTTCGATTTCGAGGATTGTGTAAGCCAGTTCCCTTCCCGCCGCATGCGCCATCGTCATGCCCGCCGATAGAATCGGATCGGCAAAACCTCCGCTCTCGCCAATGAGATACCAGTTTTCTCCGAAGTGACGACTAGCCAAGAAGGACCAGTCCTTAGTGGCGGCAAACTTATGCTCTCGAGTCGCGTTCTTTGTGAGGCAGGCGATTCTCTCATCGGAGTTGACAGCCTCGATATACAGTTCTTCCGGACGTTTTTCCGACTCCTTGTAGAACTTTGCGGGTACTACCAGGCCGATACTTGTCCGGGTGGGACCAAGAGGAATAAACCAGAGCCAGCCATAACCAAGGCTCATGACTTGGATCTTTGTTCCTCCAACCCCGATTTTGACGGCCCACTCGGCGTTTTGCCAATAGTCCCAGAAGGCCACGTTTTGGAGGCTTGTCGGAGCATCGGTCGTGACTCCCATGGCTCGACGGATGATCCCGACATGACCGGAAGCATCGACATAGTGCTTCGCGACAAAGATCTCTCCTGATTCGATTTCCAAGCCATCTACTCGGTCTCCAGTTTTGTGGACCTTGACAACCCTTGTTCCTTCGCGGACATCGACACCCATCATCGCCGTGTGATCGAGCAGGATTTTGTCGTAAATAGCTCGATCGACCTGAAATGCCGTTCGCCGACGAAGACCTTCGAACTTGGCGGGACGGGGTTCATCCAAAAAGTCTTCCGAATGAACAAACTCAATGTCCCACAGTTCTGGGTTCTTTCCCCACCGATTGGTGGAACCGATTTTGATGGGGAAGTTTGCCGCTTCGACTTTATCCCACACCCCCATCTCATCGAGAATTGCTGAAATTGTGGGAAGCTGACTCTCTCCGATGTGGTCGCGCGGAAAGCACTCCTGCTCGAGAATTAGAACCGATAAGGCAGGGTTGTACTTCTTAAGTAGAGTCCCCACTGTAGACCCCGCTGGGCCGCCGCCAATGACTGCGATGTCAAAAACCACGCTAATTGATCCACCTTGGATTATTGTTAGAGCATTCTAACTGATGTTTGAGCTTTTTTGGCGAACGCAATTGCTGCAAATTCCGCCCAAAACACTCCTTTTTCTGTTCCACATCAAGAAAGGCCCTGCGATGGCGCCTTTCGAGTCGGATTACCGCTTCAACTTCCTGACCGATTTGCGTGTCGATCTCTTAAGATGTTCGGAAGCGTCCTTCCGACCGAATGGACTTTCTATGGAGGTAGTTCCACTATTTGGCTTAACAGTCTAAGCTGAGATCATCGATCCTGCTTTGGTCACATGGAATGAAGAAGCCGCCCATTAGCCTCCAATCTGTTGGTGTCGGAATCGTAGCAGTTGTCGCGATTGTCGTTTTCGCGAAGACGGTAGGGGCCTATATTCGTTCGAAACCTACTCAACTCTTGAACCGAAGATATCACATCACGCTTTTGAGTGATGAGGAAGGCTCGCCGGGCAAGGTAATTCGAGCCATTAGGGACGGACGCGTCATCGGTTCGTACACGTGCACCAATCAAGATGCGGAGGTGGCTTGGCTCTACGATGACGATGCCACGAGCCTCGATCACTCCGATATCGTGTTGCCGTCGTACGATTCCCGTGGGATTCCGTTTCCCTATCTAAAGCATCAGGTTGGACACGCGATTCGAATCACTGTCCCCCGAGGTTATTCCACCAGACCGGATAGCCTTTCCATTCCAGTTCTTGAAGGAGTCTCGACTCCCAAATTCATGCCGAAGACCAAGAACATCAAATTGACTCACTTTGCAGTACCGGTGCGGTGCCTGATGAACCCAACTCCGGTTCAGGAGCCGATTTCGCGTTCGATACTCACTGCGAAAGCTGAGCAGCTTTCAAACGGCTGCTCCTACATGAACTATCAACCTGCTCACCGCCATGAGTTCTTGCACATGACGATCCTCAGTTCCACTTATTGTCCGGAGGGTTCACAAATCCCGGACCTGTATTATTACGGTAGCCAAACAGAAGCGGTCAAGATGCGAGTCGACCGGTATGAGCTTGTGGATAAGGTGACATATCTGGTCTACCGAAACGCTCAGATTGTAACGATCAACGGGAATAGGACCCTGCGCCTGCCCACGACCCAAATAGTTGGCCTGATAGGTGATGCGACGGCTATCGTCGAGAAGTTGAATCCAATTGCGAGCAAGAAGACACACGATGCACATTCGATTGGAGAGCTGCTCGTTAGGCTCAGACGGGTTCGTCATCCGGAGGTCAAATACAGCCCGATTGCCTCGTTCGCCAGCCTTGATCCAGATATCGATTCACTTGGGTTAGATCTCTTGAGGTTTCGGCTGGTCGATTTTGGATTTGGCGAGGACCTTCTACCTCACATTCCTGTCAAGTCCGCCTCCATGGGCACGATTCCTGAAATCAAGATAGGAATCAAAATCACAACGCCGGTTAGAATATCGACGAATACGATCGTCGTGCCAATCGAGCATACGAAGCAGGTTCGCACCGAGAATAGCCAAGGCCCGCAAAACCACTCGTCGTCGCTCCTTCACGATGTCGAAGTCTACTTGGTGAATCGCTCAGGACCAAGTTGAAGCGCATCTTACACGCATGTCCAACCCAGTACCAGAAGGACGGTCGAAAAATGCTCGTGAGCAAGATCAGAGGTGACTGGAGCGATGTGAATCGCCCCGAACCAGTCTTTCGAACGATCGATGCCGATGTCATCCCGGTCACCGAATCCCAGGCTTGCCCCAGAGGAACGATTTATAACTTTTGCTGCGTCACTAAGGAAATGGAATTGACATTTCGAGGCTGAATGCCTTTTAGTAATGGCTACCTGTGCTCGACAGACGTGATTGAGCTCAGGCAGCCCACTCCAACGTGGCATTCGTACATTCTTCAACTTGATGCCTGCTTATGAGACGGCCGACACTCAACCTTCAGACCATCGCTGTTGCCACCATCGTGGTGATTGGTGTCGGTGCGTTCGTCAGGCTGCTAAAAGGTAGCGACGCGTTGACTCCGAACACTGACTCTAGGAGGCCGTTCAACATCGTTCTACTCACCGATGAAGAAGGATCCAAAGGAAAAGTGGTTCGCGCGATGAGAGACGGCAAAGTGCTTGGAAGTTACACATGTTCGGCTCAGGACGCAGAAGTTGCTTGGCTTTACTACAACGGACCCCAAACGGCTCACGTTCCTGAATCGATGCCGCTCGCCACAGGCGAGGACCAGGGCTCCTGGCTGTACGACTGGTACTCCAATGGACCACTTATGAGGGTCGTGTTCCACAAGCAATATGTCGTCAAGCCACGAAGCGTTTCACTTCTATTTCCGGCATACGTGGACCGCCGAGGCGAGACGTTGAGCACGGCAACCATCCGCCTAACACATTTTGCAGAAGTCATTCGCTATTTGGCCCCGCCCAGCGCCGATGAGGCGCGACTTGCGGAAACCGACGTTCGGGCTGAATACGAGGACACCCCAGGCTATTCCCACCTTAACCTCATCAGTGTTCGTCCCACCCTGAAAGAGATGGAAAAGGCTCACGAGATGATGGATTTCAAAATCATCGAATCGACCTATCAGCCGGAAGGAACCAATGAAATCAATGTATTCGACGGTAAGACTGATGCGGTAAAGGTCAGGATTGACCGTTACCGCTATGTGGATTCCATCGTATATCTCCACTATACGAATGCCCAAATCGCAACTATTGACGGCGCCAATGTTCTGCGGTTACCGACAACACAGGTCATTGGCAATTTGCTCGACGCCACCGCGACCGTAATAAAGCACATACCGGACCGGTCTCGGGGACCAAGTCATGGGCGATCGGTCGGAGAAATGGTCGTAACGCTCGATCGGAAGCAACACCCAGAAGTGAATTTCAGCCCGTTAGCTCGGTTGGAGAGTCTTTCACCATCCTTAGAATCAATGGGTTTAGACCTTCTGCGGGTTAGACTGGGGCAGACCTACGACAAAGTTCTCGAGCGCAGAGGCCCCAGAAGCGAAAGTACGACCGGGACGATTCCTGAAATCAGGATCGGGGTTCGCATTTCAACACCAGTCAAATATGCCACGAAGACCTACGTCCTCCCGATCCATCATGTGAAGCGCGATAAACCCCAAGGTCAGATTGACTACGGAAACTTCTATGGCGACCTGGCATACGGCAATGAGCATGGATGGTTGTTGATTGAGCCCACGATCAAACTGTACTTGCCTGGGGCTACCACCACCATTGTCCCCAGATTCTCCTCCTTAGGATCATCCGGTTCACCTGGTTCAACGCGATGAAAAAGTCCTCCGTTGCTCTTCAGACGATCGCAGTCGCCATCATGGCGATTGCCGCCGTCATCGTCTTGATAAAACAATTGAAGGGAGACGACGTGACGGCGCCGGCGCCGATCCGGGAAAGAGCCTATAAATTAAGGCTCCTAAGTCAAGAGGCCGCGTCTGATGGCAAGGTGGTTTCAGCGATTAAGGACGGGAAGGTCATTGGCGGCTATAAATGCACGGCTCAGGATGCGGCCGTCGCATGGCTTTTCGACGATGGCGCCACCAAGTACTCACAGATAGAGGTCCTTCCGACGATCACCGACGGCTCTCGACAATATCATAATTTTGGCTGGTTCACCGATGGCCCCCTGATGCGGGTCGTCTTCCCAAGGGGCTATAGGTCTAAGCCAAAATCTGTGGCCATTACCTTCCGACCACCAGGAAGATATGGGGCAAGCCAGGCTTTCCAGATGACTCACTTTGCCGATCCCACTCGATTTCTTCAGGCTCCGAAGAACGCGCAACCTTCCGGACCCGATCCCGATGTTTCCGCCCAATGTACCGTCACCCCAGATGGCTCAATGTCCATCCATGTTGATAGCATTCATCCGTCAATTCAGGAAATGGCATTACGCCGCGAAAAACTACAATATCATGTCCTTTGTAGCTCCTTTTGCCCACCTGGTCCACAATCTCCGTATTTCGAGTTTGGGAACGAATCGGATGCGATTCAAATTATAGTAAATCGCTACCGAGAGGTCGATTCAGTCGTAACTTTGATCTACAAGAATGCCCAAATTGAATCTGTAAACGGAGTCCGCCTCTTGAGGTTGCCAACCACTCAAGATGTTGGAACCATCCTCGGCAACAAGGCGACGGTTCAAAAGCTGCTTCCATTTCCAAGCACACAAAGGAATCAGTCCAAATCAGAAGGCGACATGATTATCAGGTTGGACAGAAAGAGCCAAATTCTTGCCTGGGAGTATCCTCGGGCGGAGATTATCGGTATCTCGCCTACCGTTGATCAACTGGGACTGGACATCCTCAAGTTTCGCATAGCGGATACCTACAGTACGACGCTGCGATCAACCAAGAAATCCGCCACTGGCGCCTTCGTGATCCCGGAATTGAAGATCTTTGTCCGCATTACCGACTGGAAAAGGCTCGGATCGGAGAACCTCGTATTACCCGTCCAACATGTGGGGAATGGAGGTCAGAAGGCACGAGAGTCGGTCAACGAACCTCTGAGCAAAGGGTTTAGCGTCAATTTGCCCCCGCCTTCCGTCCGGAACCTGATGCCCCGGACAGAACCGGTTCGTGCTTCAGAAGCTCCCTCTTCTGCCAATCGATAGATAGCCCGACGCGATTTCCCAACTTAGATTGCGACTATCTGCCCCGCTCTAAAAACGCCTCTCGATTCTCAAGCACTACCCGTATCAATACGGCTGCATATTCGCAGTATTTTTTGCTCCCGTCTGCCCGAACCGTCCCATCGGGCTGAGGATGGTATCGCTCCCGCCAAAACCCACCTTCGGCTGCCTTACTTACCTGGCGAGCCGATTCTACTAAACGCGCTTTGTCGCCCATCCGCTTACATGCAAGAGCCTCGACATACCAAGTCCGTCCCATAGAAGCCACATCGTTTGTGGCCGACATCGTCGCGAAGGGCACCTTCTCGTCTTCCCAGTCCTCATACGTAAATGGCTTGGTGACAGTAACGGTTGGCATTCCGCCCGGCCAAAACGCCTTTTCTGCAAGGAGTCTTGGGCACAAGACCTTTGTTTGACCTTTGTCCGCAAGGCCGAACGCAATTGCCGCCCAATTTGTATCGGATAGACCGTGGATATCAACCACGCCGCGATTTACGTGAACATACTCGGCATAGTGGTCGTCTTTCCAAAAAAGTGAATTGAAGCTCCTCCCCAATTCACTTGCTTGGTTCATCCAGGCCCGCCTTTCAACATTCCGGTTGGCCGCTCGTTCAAGCAACGCAAGATCGTGAAACGCTTCTACCGCATAACATTGGGTAACGCCATCCCATCCCATACGGGGAGGTTTTTCCGTGTAAAACCCGGAACCGCTCAATAGTCCGTTAGGGGAGACTTGGGTCTTGAGATAGGCTCCCGCCGCCTCAACCGAAGGCAAATGATCCGCCAACCATGCCTTATCTCCGGTGGATTGATAGATTTCCTTAGCGGTTAGGACATAGCAGATAGGACCGAGCACGCCAAGAGGATTCGAAATCAATTCCCAATGGCGAAAAAGTCCGACCCATTGACGGGTCTCTCGACTCGATAACGGTAGCCCTTCACGAATCGGCGGTTTGTAGGTAAACAGATCATTCGGAGACTTCATCCCGCGTAAGTAGCCGTTGTCTGGAGTTGTGTCGCCAGAGAAGATGGCGAATGGAATGTTTCCGTCCTTGCGTTGAGAAGCACGAACAAAGTCGAAATAGTCCTCGACCATACGTATTCGGCCCATGAGAAGATAGGCGCCTGCCATCTGCCATGAGTCCAGCCCGGGCCAGGTTGTGTCGCTCCCAAATCCGCCCCCGTCTGCATTGATACAGAAGTGTCCAGGATAAACTTTCTCGGTCGCCGCTGGGATCAAGTTCTGATTCACCGCCGCCGTAACTCCCATCCGAACCACCTGGTCGGAGACCTTCGCAATCCAGTTGTCGTCCAAATGCATCAGATTCATCGCCATAATCGCCACCGTAAGCATCGATGGGATTATGTCGGGAAATCGTGAGTCTTCACGGTTGACGGTGAACCGTTTTGGGGCCCGCGGCCATTTCGTAACAAGAACTAAACGTTCAGGTCTCCCATTCCCCGCGGTTTTGCGCACTCTTGGTTCGCAAGACCGCAAAAGTTACAACCCCCTTACTTTCCGTTACCCCTTAGCAGACCGTTCCGTCATATGGTCAAGATGCTGCGGAAGTTGATAGTTACGATATTCGCGCTGACCCTTGGGCTGGACTGTCTGGCCTTCAGCGAACAAAGCATGCAGAACAGCGACCTGCGCCAAATGGACAATTCGGTGAGGGGGATCGAACGGGCGATTTCCGTCTATTTGAACGGACCCGAAATAAGAAGCGTCTTGACGCCTGGCGAGTTTTCCCAGTTTCCTCTCAAGCTCAAGGCTGGGCAGGTCGTCTTTGGAGAGGTTCGGAGTGACGCTTTTGACCCGGCTCTTGAAATCGTCGACAGCGCCGGAAAATCCGTGGCGTTCAACGACGACCGGTACCCGGGTGACCAAAGACCCCTTCTCTTTTGGAGGTGTGCCAGCGACGGCGCCTATTCCATTCACGTTCGGTGCTTCCACGACAAATTGGGAGGCCAGTTCTTTGCGCGCTTCAAAACGTACGATACGATCGATCTCACAAGTGACCAGAAAGTTGAAAGAGACGTCCAGAGGAACACGCCCATTCTGCTTCGAATCCCGCTGAAAGCCGGACAGATCAAGGAGATCCTCTTCGACACCGATGGCGAGAAGAAATATTTTGGCTTGACCTATAACGCGTGGATTTCGCCGATCGGACTTCCTGATTTGGCATTCTTCACCCATGGACTCCAACCGGCCGAGTACTCGATCATGGCGCCGGTTGACGGAGACTACTACGAGATGATGACGCCTAACGGCCCCGATAGCTCGCGTGGAAAGGTCCACGTTTGGACACGGGAAGTCGTTCCGTTCAAGCTTACAAAGGTGGGAAATAGCTATACCGCGAGGGCTCCGACCAAGCGCTCCCAAATATGGGAGCTTCCGGTAAAGAAGGATGAATTGATCGAAGCATCTACCCCCGATCTCGACATTCGCTGCAACTTTCGAATCATCGAAGTGCCGGACATCTCCAAATACGACCTTTCCAAAGAGGAAACGAATCCATTTTTCCCGCATCCCAACAAGCCGCCCGACGAAAAAGGACCCGCATTCGTCACGATCAGCAAACGCCCCAGGGACAACCGTATGACGGTATTTCACGCTTCGCGCGACGCGAAGCTATGGCTTGCCTCCGACGGCGAGGGGCCGGCTGGAAAGCAGTTCACCCTACGAGTGAAGCCCGCAGCCGAGGAATTCTCGGAGAAGAAAACGAATTCCGGGAAGCTGATGATCGCGAGCACGGATTTCTGGGTGTTCGATGCGAAGGCCGGCGACGTCTTGACTCTCAATGCCACGAGCTTTGATTTCTCCCAACTGATTATCGTTCGCGATCCCGAAATGCATGAGATCCGGCATTTTGAAGCTGGAATGGATCAATCGTCCGATACGTGGAGAATGATCGTGCAGAAGCCTGGCCGCTACGTGGTTGATGTCTCCTGTCGCGGCAACGGCGGAGGTGGCGCGTATTCTCTAACACGCAAGGTCCTCCATGCCAAGGAGTTTGGGCTGTCGAAGACGGCGAGTGGCGAAATAACCGATGGGCAGGTCCAAGTCTGGAAGTTTGCGGCGACTCCCGATGTCCCGCTTCTCGTCCACTGGAATTCGTCCAACTGGGGATACGACGTGAATATTTATGATGAAAAGGGGGGCGATGCGAATTTCCAGCGCGACGAAGTCGACGCCCATAACCGATATGGAATCCTCAAGGTTGCAAAACCGCAGACCTATGTCCTCGTTCTCTCGGGACATCGCGAAAAAGCCAGTTACTCGATCGAGCTGAACCCAATGCCTGGTTATCCAAAAGGTGCGAAATGAAACCTATCCAAGTCTTTAGAACCAAAGAAACGGATCGCAACTCCGCTCTACAATCTGGATTCAATCCCCTCGCCCGACGAAACCGATCTTTCCAATGTCGTACAGTTAAGGCGATTTGCAAGCGAATCTTGGTGTCCGCAACAGTGGGTGCGATCGCTCTCGGACTGAGCACCGTCTCTCACGCGCAGGACGGAATCCTTGCCGATCCCGGTATTTCCGCTGCCTCCTTCGAACAAGAGCTCGGCCACTACTTAAACGGCAATGAAATTAAGAGCGTCCTTACTCCGGGAGAGTTCTCGCAATTCCCTTTGAAGCTCAAAGCGGGACAGGTCGTGATTGGAGAAGCGCGCAGCGACGATTTCGATCCAGCGCTTGAAATAGTCGACGCCAACAACAAGACGTTAGCGTTCAACGACGACCGATATCCTGGGGATCAGCGGCCGCTTTTGTTCTGGCGTTGCGAAGAAGATGGGGACTATCAACTTCACGTTCGATGTTTCCACGACAAGACGGGTGGCCAGTTCTTTGTGCGCTTCAACATTTACAATTCGGTCGATCTGAGTTCAGGCCAAAAAGTCGAGGCGGAAATCGACGCCCACGAGCCTATCTTGTTGCGAGTGCCCATGAAAGCCGGCCAGATCAAAGAGGTCTTAAACGAGTCTGGAGGCGACCATAAGTACTTGGCGCTCAACTTCAACCGAGTCATCGCGCCGGGAGGCTGTCCCGACCTCAATCTGTCACAAAGTATCCGGCCAATCAGTGGAAACTACGTTCTTATGGCTGCGGCAGACGGGGATTATTACTACGTGGAGACGCCAGATGGAAGCAACGATCCCAGAGGCAAGATCCATGTCTGGGCGCGCGAGCTTATTCCAGGGACATTCGTTAAAGACGGAGATTCGTTTGTTTCAACCGCTCCGACCAAGATTCCTGCGGTCTGGGAATTGCCGGTAAGGGCAGGAGCGTTCATCAGGGCGTCTATGCTGGACCTCGACATTGATTGTGTTTTCGTCGCTTCGGAAGTGCCGAACATCTCGAAGGTCGACTTGTCAAAGCCAGAAACCAACCCCTTTATCCCCCGGCCCGACCACCAAACGAGCGACTTGGGTCCAGTATTCGACCAACTCCCAGCGAGGGCTGGCGATAGTCGAGGCATGGTATTGCGGATCAACCGTGATGCCAAGATCTGGTTTGCCTCAAATGGCGCCGGGCATGACGACAAGAGGTTCACCCTTCGAGTTAGTCCAGCGGCTTCGAGTTTCCCGGAAGATACGGCGAGCAAAGGAATACTAAGGGTCGCAAATACCGATTATTGGGACTTCGACGCCCAAGCGGGAGATGTGCTGAGCCTCAATTCGTCGACAGTCGGATTCACCGGAACCGTCATCGTCCGAGATCCAGAAATGGCAGAAGTTCGCCACGCCGACGCGCCGCTGGACCAGAACAGCGAGAGTTGGAGAATGATTGTCCAGAAACCCGGTCGATATGTCGTGGCCATATCGTGCGTCGGAGATGGCGGAAGCGGTGATTATTCTCTGTCGCGCAAAGTGCTTCACGCCCAACCCATTAGCCACGGCTCTCCTGCAAAAGGTGATGTCGGTGAAGGGCAGATTCAAGTCTGGAAGTTCACGGCAACTCCAGATAAGCCGCTATTCATCCACTGGAACTCCTCCAACTGGTCCTACGATGTCGACGTCTATGACGACAAGGGCAATCCGGCGAGTTTTCAGCGCGACAGTGTAGACGAGCACAACCGTTTCGGAATCCTGAGAGTCACCAAGCCCCAAACTTACGTTATCGTCTTAACCGGTCACGGCGACAAGGCGAGTTACACCATCGATCTCGGCGATATTCCCGGATACAAGAACACTCTCCATTAAACCGTGCGTCCCGATGGTCGGGACGCACGTTGCCTGAATCGCGGCGAATCGCTTTGCATCTATCGTCCAGTGGCCCTTACTTCTGACTGATCTCAACACAGAGATCAGCCAGGTTGCCTGGGTGGTCGCAAAGTGCGACGGCGCCGGATCCTGTGAGTTCGTCTTGGGCGCCGTAACCATACAGCACACCAATAGTCGGGATGCCATGCTTCTTTGCGCCAATGACATCGTGTTCACGATCGCCAACCATGATTGCGGTTTTAGGGTCGATCGACTCCGCGATCAGGACGTCTTCGATAACTTCGTGTTTCTCAATTCTAGATCCATCGAGACGGCTTCCGTAGGCCCGAACGAAATACTGGTCAAGATCGAATCGCTCTAGAATTCGGTCGGCAAATGGCTTAGGTTTGCCAGTCGCCACATATAGATGGTAGCCTTTCGACTTCAGGTCAACTAGCGCCTCGGGAATTCCCGGATAGACCTCGTTCTCGAATAGGCCGACGGTGCTGTAGCGCTCTCGAAAGTAGCCCAGGCACCGCTCTATCTCTTTTTCATCGACGGTTTCGAGAATGGTCGCCAAGCTGTGCTGTATCGGCGGGCCGATTATAAAGTTCAAGTCAGCTTCATGAGGGAGTTCGCGGCCCATACGCTCAAGAGCAGCCAAGACAGACCGGACAAGGCCAGGGCGGGGATCCGTCAATGTGCCGTCGAGATCAAAAAGGAGGTTTGAGCGCATGAGGGATCAAGTGCCAGCACGGCGGACTAACAAAGCAACGTGACTGGTAGGTTACCGAATGGGACGAATGTGCGGCATGGGCTGATCGGCGAGTCAGTTGCAGTGTTGGCGAATGCGTCTCTTAGCCTTGCGCGTTAGTGTAGACTCGCAATGGTATGGCGCTTAGGCTCGCCCTCTATAGTGACCAAATTGCACCGCTTACCGACTCGATCGACGAACGGTTGTTTTCGATGCTGCCAAAAAAGCCTACGATCGGATATTTGCCATCCTCGCCCGATCCCGACCGGAGTTGGTTTTGGCCTCAGGCGAACTATTATTCCAGGCGGGGAGCATCCTTACGCTTTTTCGGTCTGGAGTCGGAATTTCAGCCCAGGGCAATACCTGAACTACTCTCATGCGACGCGATCCACTTAACTGGCGGCAACACTTTTCAATTCCAATATTGGTTGCGGCAAAGGGGAATGATCGACCATCTGCGAGAGTACGCCGCTTGTGGCGGTGTCTTGATAGGTGTGAGTGCAGGAGCGATCCTGATGACGCCGGATATTTCGACATCCTATCTTTGCGGCGACTTGCCCTATACGGGAGTCGAGGAATATGCCGGGCTTGGGTTAGTTGACTTTGCGTTCGTACCACACTTTGATGGGCCGCCTGGAGCAAACCGCGACGTCACAAACTTCGCCAAGCGGTTTGGCGGAAGGGTCTATACGGTCCCAGATGGCGGCGGGATCATTATCGACGGCGATCAATGCGTTCACTTCGGTGACGTACGTTGTCTTTTGCTTGGGTAAGCACTCTGTGCGCTTGAAACGGTGGAAGGGACTTGAGGTTCCCCTGAATTTTTTATTCCGCCAAACGGAAGAGGAAATGATCTGATGGCTTCAGACCGCAGCCTCTCCGATTGAGGTGTCTGTCGACCTTTCCCCGAATCCTGAAACATAGCTCCGGAGCCACCGGTCCTACATTTGGCATGCAGGAGTATCATTAGAATAGGTGACCTGAATCCCAGTACGAAGAGAAAGCATTACCTTATAGAAACTGATCGTGTTTTCCAGTTTTGTAATCGATTTTGCCATTCCATAGAAAAAACTTGGTTTATTGACGATTCGGAAGCATAATGTAAGTACTGGAAAAATCTCTTGTCGATCTAGACTAACTATTCATTGTCTGCACAGTTAGCTTACTTCCCGATGGGTCAACCGGAATCTCGTTTGAGATGGGTGGACTTTCAGGACCAGACCGATCTGGCACTTCCACAAAAGGGGGCTACGGCATGCAAATGATCACGGCTGAAGATTGCTCGACAATCGGCAGATTTCAACGGGGGGACAAGAGCGCATTCGACGAGTTGATCCGAAGGCACGGGCGTCGTGCACGCCAATATGCGTTTCAATTGACAAAGAACTCGGAAGAGGCGGATGACGTCGTTTCGAGCACGTTTATTCGAATTTTCCGATCCTTGGACGGGTTCAAGGGTGAAAGCTCCTTCACTACCTGGATGTATCGAATTGAGACGAACTGCTTTTTAGATATGCGTAAGAAAGCCAGATCGATTCGATTAGTCAGAATCGACGAAGGCTCGCAAAACGGCGATGGGCAAGTTACGATGCAAATTCCCGATTTGAGGGAGAACGCCCAGGAGTATTTAGAGCGACGAGAGAGAATGTCATGGGTCGGCAAGGCTATGTTCAGCCTTCCCAAACGTCAAAGGGAGATCCTTTTGATGTACCAAACGGACTTGATGAGCTATGAAGACATTGCCGATGTGCTCGATTTGCCTTTGGGAACGGTCAAGAGCCGAATCAACCGAGCTCGGTTGAACCTGCGCGAGCTTTTGAATCCGTGCAAAGGTCTTTTTATGCCGATTTCCAGGAAGCCCAGAGCGCCTGGACGGGAACAAGTCTCATCGGGGAACTATCACTAGTCACCCTGCTTTCTTCCCATGCAAGAAACCGCCTTTCCCAAATGGGGCCTCTTTCCGGACGGCGGTTAAAGTGGCTGCCGCTTTTACGTTTAGGTAGGCAGGTCTCTCTGGACTTCTTAGAAACTCGACGCTCGGTTGAGATTCAGACTTTGCCCACCACGCTTCAGAAGACGTATAGAACTCTTAACGACGCTCCTCAATCTTCAATCGGTCTCTCCTGAACGTCGCCAACCGGTAATATCGCTCTATTCATGTACGCGACAAGTTCGTTGGTCTGTTTGGTGTTTGTTTTGGGTGCGGTGTTTGCGGCTCATGCATCCGGACAGACAGGGCAAGACCCAAAGAAGGCATCCCCACTCGAGATCTCTCTGAATCGTGCTCTCCAGCGGCGGAGCGAATGGATGGCGTTCTTAAGCGCTTTGCCAGGGAGTGAACGCAAGGGAGCGGAATACTTGCTGACTTACATGCCTCTCGCCGATCTGCAGAATCTGCCGATGGAAAAAATGCGCGAGGCGATCGAAGAGTCGTTTTCAGTAAGAAAGAAGTTGTCGTGGGGCAAGACCATTCCCCAGGACGTGTTCTTTGATTCGGTCCTTCCCTATGCGAGCGTCACCGAGCCGCGACAGTCGATGCGGACAGAGTTTCGACAGAAGTACCTTGCCCTTGTCGAAAAAACCAAGTCGCCTGGCGAGGCCACTTTGCTCATCAACCAAGCCTTATTCAGGGACTACAAAGTTCGATACGACGTCCGGCGCCAACGTACTGACCAGAGTTCCCCCGAAACGATTTCTCAAGGAATGGCGACCTGCACCGGGCTGTCGATCATGCTCGTCGATGCGCTTCGAGCGGTTGGAGTGCCTTCAAGGCTTGCCGGTATCTATTCTTGGCCCGGGCGAGGCGGGAATCACACCTGGGTAGAAGTCTGGGACAAGGGCTCATGGCACTTTGTAGGAGCCGCGGAGCCGGACCCGGCTGGCCTCGACCATGGCTGGTTTGCCGATGAAGCCGGTCGGGCGATTGCCGAAAAGCCCGAAAACGCGATTTGGGCCGTAACCTTTCGCGATACAGGCGCCGATTTTCCTCTGGAATGGGCGCCCGATAAGCAGATTTCAGGCGAGAATGTAACTCATCGATATCACAAACTACTGCTCGATCACTCGCCACGTTTGATGGTCGAAGTAAAGAAGGGTGGCGAGCGTGTGATGGCGGATGTCATTGCATTCAACGCGGCGACGGGTGACAGGTGCCTTGTCGGCAGAAGCAAAGGGCCCCAAGAAGACATGAACCTCCACCTGGAGAGTCCGGTGTCGGCAGGGGGCAAATACTTCGTTACCGCCAACTACAAGGGGACATCCGCAACCGCGATGACAAAGGTCAGCGGAGACACGATTGTGAGGATCGATCTCGACAATCCCACCGGCAACGGGATTGCGGCCGTCTTCGCTGACCGCTTCTGCGGCGATAAGTCAAAAGTCGATGCAGCCCGAAAACTGATCGAAGGTCTTCCCTATTCGGAGGAAAACGCCCATGCAGCTTGGGATGCATTCAAAGCGTCACCGGACCAGGAGTTGCGCAAGGAGTTCGATGCCAAAACTGTTTCGACCCAAGAACGCACCAGCCCCTACCTCTGGCGTGCCGTCGGGACAAAGCCCAAAAGCGGGTGGGGATTGGTCATCGCCATGCATGGCGGCGGCGGCGAACCAAGAGAGGTCAATGACGGCGAGTGGCATTGGATGTTCAACTCCTACTATAAGGACCACCCTGAAGCGGGAGGATACGTTTACTTAGCCTTGCGCGCCCCGAACGACGCTTGGAACGGGTTCTACGACGATGCGATTAGCCCCCTCATCGAGCGACTGATCCTACAGTTTGTCAAATTCGCGGAGGTTGATCCGAACCGCGTGTACGTCTGCGGCGCCTCACATGGCGGTTATGGCGCCTTTGTCATTGGACCCAAGATCCCGTATCGATTTGCGGCGGTTCACCCAGCGGCATCCGCCGCCACCGACGGGGAGACGGAAGGCATCAACCTGCGAAACGTCCGGTTCACGTGGGCAGTGGGCGAAAATGACCACGACTACGCACGCATCGACCGCTGCCGCGCCTTCCAGAAGGAGTGGGATCAGTGGAAGGCGCAATACGGTGGTTTTGACGGCGGCCTTGAAGTTGTCCCAGGTCATGGCCATTTGATCAACGATTTCGAAGCCGACAAGGTCACAGAGCTCTTGACGCATACCCGCAATGCGACGCCGACCAGGCTGATTTGGGCACAAACCGACACGGTTCTCCATCGGTTTTACTGGCTTGAGGCAGTTGATCCAGCTGCTAAAGGACGCATTGAGGCGTCGATTTCAAACAACAAGATCGATCTAAAAGCATCCGGGCAAGGAGCCATCGCCTTATGGTTGCCCTCGTCCCTCGTGGATTACAAGAAACAGGTTATCGTCATTCGAAACGGCAATCGATCTGTGTTTCACGTAACCCCATCGATGCAGACCTATGTCGATGGCCTACAGGCGACAGGCGATCCGGCACTCACCGCTCCAGTTCGTTTACTTCTTCACTAAGCTCGAAAGCAAAGCATCATGGGAAAGACGGAGTATTCCCTTTGGCTTAACGTGATTTCGTGAAGGGGCATACGAGTGAGTCGAGGCCCGGGCGCCAATCGAACGCTACGACATGCCCAAGCGCATCGAGTGCCACTCTTGCGCCGGCCATTTCAGTCACTTGGATTGCCTTATCACTCCACGATTCGCGTTGGAGTCAAACACAAGATCGGGTTGCAAGTTGGTTGCGACGATTGTGGGACGGTTACCGATCCTCCCCATTTGACGGGCCTTGGAGATAGGGGACATAGTTGCCTAGGTTGCACCAAGGAGAAGCCATCTCAGCCGCCAAACCAATTACGACAAGCCCTAAGAAGAGTGAGCATGGTAGCAGAACGCGTATGGACACGGTGCTCTCCATGAATCTTCCCTTTACCCGCCACAGCATCACTAAGAATCCCAGTCCAGGAACCATGATCAAGATGTCGAGGGCATGGCGTCCGCCAGCGGTTGGATGATCTCCGAGGATAAAGTACGGGTGGAGGGCCGAAAGCCGTTGGTGCAGCCACGGTAAATCTTCGACCAGTATTCCCATTTCAGTAAGACGAGGCGTGGTTATCCAAGCCACTACAAAGACCACCGTTAGCATCACGATCTCCCAGAGCACCAGTTGCTTAACTATTCGGGCGGCTTTCATGCAGTGACGTTACCTGTCGACGTGCTGATCCCACTATCGAAGTCTGCAAGCCCCAACTGGCCCGAGTGCGTCGCAGAAGTTCCGCGTTCCGGCGCAAGCGTTTTCAACCGCGGGCCACAACCAAGAACCTGTCATGCCTACACTCTCAAAAGGATCAAACGCTGACGGGCAACCAATGTGAATCAGGCGATAGTCATTGCCCACCCGAATCCCTTCCACGATGGATATAGGCAAAACGGAACGAGAGTGACGTAGATTATCGGAGAGCGTTGGCTTCTAGAGTGTTTCGATCACGGGCGCCCCATCTAATTGGAGGGGCATGTCTTCGCCTAACGTCGAGCCTCTGCACAGTGTGTGAGGAACTCTAGACGTCTCCAAGTCCCAAAGCGGATGCTGAAGACTCGGGATGCTCCCGGTGTAGAGACGCCGTCAAAGTTCCAAGAATGCCATCCAAGAGGCTCGAATGGCAGAGCCCAGAGCGCAGTTCTCGGCAGAGGATCGCGAATTCAACCAACCCTGAGATCGTAGATGCCGTACGACCGTACCCCAGAGCTGCGCACTGGGCGTTGAAATTCCGATACCTTCGGCGCCGACTACCTTGCAAGGCCATGTCGATCCCTAAGGGCCCGAATGTCTTGTTATTCAAAGAAATTCGGGTGGACGATTTGCGTCGGGTACTTACCTCGAAGTTCGGTTGAGCGAACGGGATACCCCCTTTCAATAGAATCGCTAGCCGGACGCCGGCGGAATAATGAAAAGCGAGATGCTCTGGGGTGGAACTCTTGTCGACAGGGTCCCTCCACTCACTGCAACACTGGAAATATGCTTGATAGACGCTTGCGATGGCGAGTTGATTTGCCAAACTGCTGCCGACGATCCAAGCCCGAAGTTGGAAACCTGTATGGAAACGGGCTCGCTTGTCGCGACCTTGTTGATGACAACTACCGTCATCGCTCCATCCGCACGTGAAGCTGCAAATGCGGACACTTGGTCCGGATCTCCGACGGCGCAAGAACAGCTTGCGGTCCCAAAGCCGCTGTTGTTTCCGTCGTAGTTTCGGAACATCTTCATCGCGAGATAGGTTGGTGAACCTGCGGGTGGGGCCGACGAGCGGTTGGCCAGGGTAAGGCCTTCGCGTCCGAATATGCCCAGAATATCGGCTTCCGTCGTTGCTCCATTGAGGTTACTATCGTCGCCCCAATTATATGCGGTAACTGCGGTAAAGGTTCCGGGGTAGTACTCGGAGACCCATTGCTTCATTCGCGGGACAAGCTGAACTTGAGTTTGAATTCCGCTTGCTGGATCGATGTAATTGGGGTCCCACAGTTCCCGCGTTGATTCGTTGCGAATCATCTGCATGGTATCCGAGTCGTCGTTGCTGTTTTCGCCTTGCTGCGGAAAAAAGTGAAGGCTCAATGCGTTCAGCAACCGCTTTCCGGTGCTCTGTTGGTAACGGTAGAGTTGTCGAAGCAACCAAGGAACATAGTCCAAATTGCCGTGGGCGAGGCGATCTGGCAGCCAATGCCAACCGTGAGACAGCGCATACTGTTGGTCGTAACCACTGTAGAGATATCCTTCCCAGCCCCATTCTTCCGGGCCCAATATCCAAGCAGACGCATCATGCTCTCTAATCAAGCTCGCGTAGTTGAGGTAATCCTCATAGATCTCCTCCATTTTTGCTCCAATAGGGTGGACGTCGCGATGGGTTTTGAACCAGATCGAGGGCTCGTTGTCCATGAGGTAGTACTTGAGACCGCCAGAAGTCGATAAGCCCCATTTGGACACCATATGCTCGATCCAACCCTCTTGCATGGTTGTACTATTCGGGGTGGACGCATCATTGGGGTTATTCGTGAGGTACGGGTTGCCATTGCGCGTACTGATGCCATTCCCGGCGTCGACGTGGTTTAGGTCCCAACCAGTTTGCGGCCCGTATTTGTGCTGAGAAAAGGACCACGTCATCTCTCTACCCGAGCCAAGTTTGCCAACGTAATTAAGGATTGGAAGTGTTATTGCGGCTTGCGCACGCGCCGCTTTGGTTTCCGCCATGAAGGTATCGTCGTGTTCGCCCTCGGTTCGGCTAGCGTCCGGAACGGTCTCAAAAAACCAATCCGAACCCAAGTTGGCACAGTTCTCGATCCAATTGTAAGTACTCATGGCATCGCCGCCTGCCGAGCTGAAAGTGAAGTTAAGGTCCTTTAGCTCGTCGCTAGTCGCCGAGGAAACGCCATAAATTAATGGGCTGATCGCGTGAACGCCATTCGTGGCATCGACAGCAATGGTTGCGACGGATTGGTAAACGGCGACCACGCTGACGTTTGCGGCGACAGTTATGTTAAGAACCGCATTTCCAGTCGGCTGCGCTACCCCACCGACCGTCCAGTATTCGAACACATTCCCGCCAGCAGTCTGGGGAGCAGTAAACGTGACCTGGGCGCCGACGTTGTAAGACATCGTGAACTCGGTTGTTACGCTGCCGTTCCCATTGTTGTCTGCGGGAGACGCCGCTATCGAAACTCCTGCGTTTGGAGACTGGGAACCGACATAGACGGAGAAAGTCGGAGTTGCGTAAACGGCGATCGCCGTACTCGTTTGGCCGATTGTGAAAGTGAGCGAGGTCTGCCCTGCCGCCTGCGTACTTCCATTCAGCATCCAACTTACGAAGTTATTGCCGCTCGCGGTGGGAGGGGCCGAGAGTGTAACCGTCGTTTGATCGTTATAGATAAGGTTGAACTGCGTTGCTTGCCCGGTACTCCCGTTGTTATCGCTTGGGCTTGCAGAGACGTCGACTCCTGAACTTGGGGTTTGGGATTGGACAGTCAGCGTCCAGGGCGTTACATAGACTGCGGTGGCTGTATTGACATACTGGCTAATCGTGAAAGTCAGATTCGCTTGTCCCAGGGCTTGTTGGACGCCATTGAGGTTCCAATAGGCAAAATTGTTGCCTCCAGCGGTTAGGGGCGCACTCAATGTAATTGATGTTCCCTTATAGTAGTCTAGTGAGAATTCGGTCGAGCCTTGATTGGCGCCATGGTAGTCAGAAGGGCTTGCATTAACGATGACACCGTTGCTAGGATTTTGAGAATCGACATTGACGTAGGTAAGGGGCGGTAAATAGACCGCCGTAACTGTCTCGCTGGATGTGAGCGTAAAACTCCATTCATTGTTGGTTGATCCTTTCACTCCATTGACTGCCCAATACTGGAAATCATTTCCATTCACCGTCCCCGGTGCGGAGAGTTGGATCACAGTGTTTGTATTGTAAGTGCGCGCAAACGGCGTGGAACCATCGCCTTGTCCGTTGTTATCGTTTGGGTAGCAGGAGATGGTTACTCCGGAATTCGGATTACTGGACCCGATGCTGAGTGAACAGGTTGTCGTAGGTGTTTGATAGACGGCGACGACTGCATGGCTGCCACCCATTGAAACGGCAAGCGTCGGGGAACCATTTTGCGGCTCTCCGTCGAGCGTCCAATACTGGAACGTGTTTCCGCTCGCCGTTGTTGGCGCGGTCAACGTGACCGAAGCGCCGATATTGTAATTGCGAGTGAAAGTCGTCGTTCCATTCGAATTACCAGCGTTGTCCGGCGGCGAAACAGTGACGGACACCCCGGTTGCCGGGTTGCTTGACTTGACCGATAGCGATGCGGTTCCTTGCTCGTATACCGCAACGACCGTTACGTTGCCAGTCATCGTGAACGTGTACGTCGGAGTGGCCCAAACCGGATTTCCGCCGACCGTCCAACCGTACAGGAAGTTGCCAGTCCCCCATGTTGCAGGCGCATTAAGCGTGACCTGGGTTCCGGCAGGAACATTCCACTGCGAGGTGGTCGGGTCGGTTAGGTTGATGTTGCCGTAACTGACGTTTATTGGAACTCCCGAATTAGGGTTTTGCGATTGAACGATCAGCGTGTAGATGGGATTTGAAACGTATACGGTTTCAGAGCACTGTGTGGTGGTTCCATTTGGGAATAGAAACTGAACCTCGATGGTGTGATAGCCATTGGCAACTTGGGACACGTTTAATGGCAAAACGGTTTGCCATTGCATGTCCTCCAAGGCGCCGCCGGCTTGTGTGACCTCCTTTCCATCGAGATACAACTCGGCAGATGAAGCCGGATTGTCAGCGGACGTCGCGCCTGTAACGTTTAGAGAGCCGGAAATAGTGCTACCGGCAAAAGGGCTCAAAATCGCAGGGTTGGGGGCTCCCCATATTTGGATCCCCATTGTTCCGGTTTCCAGCAGGTCTCCGAAATACAACTGGTAATAGGCTGACGGATAACTGACGACCGATACCGAAAAACTCACCGTGCCCGAAAAGGATGTCTGGGGCACAACGGTATTACCGTTCTCATCGAGCACCGAATAAAAGGAAGTCGCGATTACCGCCGACGACTGCAGCGTAAAAGAAAGGGTCTGCGGGCTGGTATTCGTTGGATCAACGTTTACCTGCATGTCTTGGAACACATTCGAACCGTTCCATTGGTAGTAGCTCGCCTCCGAAATCGTCGGCGTCTGAATCTGTGCGGAACCGATCGTAAACAGCATCCCGAGGATGAGAGCAAAGGCCCACCGCAGTACCCATCCCTTTTGCTGCAGAGCTAACGAAAACGTCGAGCCCAAGCTCTCGGATACCACGGCTGAATGATTGCAGCAAATTCTACTCACACCGTGATTCACGTGCGAACCCGGTGGAATGCGGGTTTTTGCTCACCTGTTTTTCGGCTAATGGATGGGTCGCCGCCTAGTTTTAAGGCGACTCGCCGCTTGCTGAGTAAACTGCGGGACATCATGCGACTGCGCGTTGCCGCACTGTTCTTGGTCATCGTTTTGGCCGCATGCAACGGCCAAATGGCGATCCTGAAGCGGCACAGGGTGTACCTGCTCAAGTGCGAAGACGACGGCATTGCCAACATGCTAAATCGACCCGCACCCATTCGGGACCGAGCTGCTTGGGCGAACCAGGAATGTTCTCCGAATTCCTCCCGTCTCGGACGGTGATACTGGTTCGCCTGTCATGGAAAACCGAAGGGGCACACCCTCAATCGGAGCCTGCTCGTTTTCACCGGATAACCTGCTCGTTTTCGTCGGATAGCTTGCTCGTTTTCAAACGGATAGCTTGCTCGTTTTCGCCGGATAACCTGCTCGTTTTCAAACGGATAGCTTGCTCGTTTTCACCGGATACAGTGCTCGTTTTCAGCCAGAGCACGCATCTCTCAGGGCTCCGACCGGCGATTACGGGCGTTGGGGCATCCGGTCAAATCCTGATCTGATACGCTTAGCGGCGTCGACGCGTCGCCCCGGGACATGTTGGGGCACCCGGTCAAATCCTGATCTGATACACTTCCTCGAAATGTCGTCCGAGCGCCTAACCCGTTGGGGCACCCGGTCAAATCCTGATCTGATACACTTTGAGAACATGGTCCCCATGAGCTTGTACGGTTGGGGCACCCGGTCAAATCCTGATCTGATACACTCCGTGTCTTGGTCGCCTGATGCGTAGTTTCGTTGGGGCACCCGGTCAAATCCTGATCTGATACACTGCAAGACTATCAACGGGCGCAGATGCCGCAGTTGGGGCACCCGGTCAAATCCTGATCTGATACACTAACTCAACAAGAGAAACAGCCATCGTGTGAGTTGGGGCACCCGGTCAAATCCTGATCTGATACACTGCAACGTCGTGGTTACCAGTCTCGCGACAGGTTGGGGCACCCGGTCAAATCCTGATCTGATACACTCGACCGTAAAGATCAATGACGGGACATCCAGTTGGGGCACCCGGTCAAATCCTGATCTGATACACTAGATCCGGCAACGCATCACCGACGGCGACAGTTGGGGCACCCGGTCAAATCCTGATCTGATACACTCCTATCGCCCTGCGTCTTAATCTCTTCCCTGTTGGGGCACCCGGTCAAATCCTGATCTGATACACTAAGAGCCACGCGAGGATCACGCAGAATAGGGTTGGGGCACCCGGTCAAATCCTGATCTGATACACTAACTCCTCCGCGAGGCCGCCCAAACGGCGCGTTGGGGCACCCGGTCAAATCCTGATCTGATACACTACAGAAGGTTTGGCATACGAGATGGTACGAGTTGGGGCACCCGGTCAAATCCTGATCTGATACACTGGTAGCGGCTTCATGGTCACCCAAAAACGTGTTGGGGCACCCGGTCAAATCCTGATCTGATACACTGGAACACCTTCGCGAATGCCTCCGAGTTTCGTTGGGGCACCCGGTCAAATCCTGATCTGATACACTGCAATCACCATAATCATAGGTGAAGGCAATGGTTGGGGCACCCGGTCAAATCCTGATCTGATACACTCAAGGTCAAGCATAGGTACAGCGCTCATGAGTTGGGGCACCCGGTCAAATCCTGATCTGATACACTCCCGCGAAATAGCGGCCCGCGTCCTTTTTTGTTGGGGCACCCGGTCAAATCCTGATCTGATACACTGAAACGACGAGCCGCCTTTACATTGGTAGAGTTGGGGCACCCGGTCAAATCCTGATCTGATACACTTCGGAGATCAAGGATCTATGCAACGCGTGGGTTGGGGCACCCGGTCAAATCCTGATCTGATACACTCCATCTCGATCGAGGCGGGAAGCGCAAGTTGTTGGGGCACCCGGTCAAATCCTGATCTGATACACTTAAGGGAATCATGGCGTCCGTCAGCTCTTGTTGGGGCACCCGGTCAAATCCTGATCTGATACACTTTGCATGCCTTTCGTTCGCCGTAGCTCTCGGTTGGGGCACCCGGTCAAATCCTGATCTGATACACTCATGGAACTTGGCAACCATGCGGAATTCCTGTTGGGGCACCCGGTCAAATCCTGATCTGATACACTTGGCAACGGGTCT
>Ga0302320_10002326_pt1 | contig 44896 bp, 41 predicted proteins | sample Bog_T0_3_FD_202130 | JGI IMG/M metagenome (GOLD analysis project Ga0302320, IMG submission 202130) | Peat permafrost microbial communities from Stordalen Mire near Abisko, Sweden - Bog_T0_3 | ecosystem: Environmental > Terrestrial > Soil > Wetlands > Peat | place: Sweden: Abisko, Stordalen Mire...
TGATATCGCCCAAGAGCTTAAAGCTCAGGCGTTAAAATCTGAAAAAACAATACAAGCATTGCAATTACCAAACCCAAATGAGTTGGACAAAACAGTCTTCAATTTGGCACGACGACCTTCTAACGGAACATAGTCCAGATCACATTCCGGGTCTTTATCCTTATAATTGATAGTCGGCGGAATGAATTGATCCTTGATCGCCAACGCACAAACCACCGCTTCAATGCCTCCCGCAGCCCCAAGGCTATGGCCTATCATGGATTTTGTTGAAGAGATCGGGATCTTATACGCCTGCTCTCCAAACACGCTCTTAATGGCCTTGGTCTCTGCACGGTCATTCTGAATTGTCGATGTTGCATGGGCATTGATATAATCGACCTTGCTTCGGTCTATGTTTGCATCTTTCAAAGCATCTGCCATGACTCGAGCCGCATCTTCACCCGTTACGTCCGGCATGACCATATGTCGCGCACCTGAATTACTAGCGTATCCTGTTACCTCAGCATAGATCGGCGCGTTTCTTGCCAAAGCATGATCTAATTCTTCTAAAATAATACATCCGCCGCCTTCGCTTAGAATAAAACCATCGCGTTTCAAATCAAATGGACGTGAGGCTTCTTGAGGGGCATCATTCTTTTTAGATAACACTCTTAACGCGCAATACGCTCCAAAATTTAAACGTGTCAACGTTGCTTCAACCCCTCCGGTCACACAAATATCCATATCGCCCCATTGGATCTTACGAAAAGCCTCTCCCACGGCATGGCTACCGGAGGCGCAAGCGGTTGAAATAACCATATTGGGCCCCAAAAAACCATACCTTATAGCTATGTGGCTCGACACCGCATTAGGAGAAATTCTTGGCACTGATGAAGGGTTGATACGATTCACGCCTTTTTCAAGTATCGCCACCATCTGCTCTTCATGGAACATCATGCCGCCCAAGCCGGAACCAATGATAACCCCTATCCTATGCTTGTCTTCCTTCCCTAGATCTAAACGGCTGTCTTGCATGGCCATCTCAGAACAGGCCAGCCCAAAATGAACAAATCTATCAACCTTTTTGGCCACTTCCGCAGGCATATATTGCGAAGGGTCGAAATTCTTGACCTCACCTACAATATTGATATCTAGGCCATCCGCATTAAAACAGGTGATCTTGCCTATTCCTGAAAGGCCTTCTTTATTAGCCTTCCAAAAATTCTCACGCCCAATACCATTGCAGGCAACCACGCCCAAACCAGTAATGACCACACGCCGTTTATTCATTATCAAAGAGCCCTAACTGAGTTATTATAGTATTATAGTTAAATATCTATTAAAAAAGGATTAAAACTCAATTATTAAATTTTAATGTCCTTCTCCAACCCTTTTATTGATTTAGAAGAATACCTACAATTTCTGGGTAATTATAGGGGGATACTATAGCATAATAATTGGAAAAATGAGAAAAAATCTTGTATTTAAGCTAAAACTTAAAATCTGCCCCATTGGCTGTTAAACTAGGACCATCATCAACCGCGGATTCCGCGCCATCCGGGTTAAGCGCTGCCATTAAATTCTCTTTATTGATCCATTTCTTCATCTGATCTTCATTTAAGATCTTGCCTAATTTTTGGTATTCATCCTCTTTTAATGTCTTTAATGTGCTTTTTTCAGCAACATGATCAACAATACCTTGACCCGCTATTTGCTCTAAAACAGCTTGACGTTTGGCCAGATAATCTTTAATGATGGGCCTTATGTCCATGGCTTGAGTGTCCGTCAACTTTAACACTCTTTGCATCTTGTTAACCTTATAGTCCACTTTAGACTGCAAATCATCATCCTGAGCAAAAACAGCAACATTCAATACAAAAAACAGGAACAGAAAACATGCTAAACACTGACGGACCATATGATTCCCCCTAATCAGTTCAATGTGAGATCCAATATCCATAATTCGTTTTATAATAGGTGCGGATCCTGCCTCTTTTGGTCATTACGGCAAATTCACCAGTACTTATTCTAAAATGTTCTACATCACCATTAAATCTGATCTTTTCTAACACATCATCTCCGGGAGAAGCATCTAAAAGCGCTTGGGCTCCCTGTAAATATTGTTCCTGGGTGAGACCAGGAAACTGATCCCCATGTTTTAAATAATGCTCCTCTAGCTGTCCTGGAGCAAAATTACCTGCTTGAACAGCTTCAAGGGCCCAAGCCGTAAGCTCCGGCTGATGGCACAGGGGCAGAGAAAGACCGATAAAGGCAAAAAATAAAAATCCAAAAACAAATTTACGGCCAAGATGACTCATTTTAAAGAGGCTATATCTATAACGAAACGATATTTCACATCAGCCTTCAGCACCCTCTCGTAAGCTTCGTTGATCTTATTGATCGGTATTAATTCAATATCTGCCGTGATGTTATGCTTGCCACAGAAATCTAACATCTCCTGGGTTTCCTTAATGCCGCCGATCAAGGACCCTGCCAAACTCCGACGGGCCATGATCAAAGGAAAGGCATGAAGTTCAGGCGCATCGCTGGGAACGCCCAAAAGCACCATGGAGCCATCACGCTTGAGCAACCCTAAATATGCCCCCCAATCCAACTTGACAGAAACCGTACAAATGATCAAATCAAAATGACGCAATAATTTCTCAAATGTCTTGGGATCATTGGTGGCATAAACGTGATCAGCTCCAAGACGTATCGCATCGTCCTTCTTATCCAGGGTCCTGGTTAAAACAGTGACCTCTGCCTTCATGGCATGGGCGATCTTAACAGCCATATGGCCTAAACCCCCTAAACCAATGACAGCCACGCGTTTGCCAGGACCGGCATTCCAATGGCGCAAAGGTGAGTAGGTGGTGATCCCGGCACATAGAAGCGGCGCGGTCTTATCCAAAGGAAGATTGTCAGGAATGCGCAAAACAAAATCCTGATGGACAACGATCTTGGTAGAGTATCCACCATGAACTATGGTTTTATTGTCTTTTTCAAGGCTATTGTAGGTGAAAATAGGCCTGCCACAAAACTGCTCCAGGCCTTCCTTACAGTCAGGGCATTCACGGCAAGAGTCGACTAAACAGCCCACCCCTACCTTATCCCCTACCTTAAATTTCTTCACCCCTGTCCCCACCTTCACGACCGTTCCTACAATTTCATGTCCAGGGACCATGGGATAAATTGAATTGCCCCATTCATTGCGTGCCTGATGGATATCAGAGTGACAAACACCGCAATAAGCGATGTCAATGGCCACATCTTCAGCACCCGTCTCCCGACGAAAAATTTGTAATGCCCCTAACGGTTGAGTAGCGCTAGATACCCCATAAGCTTTTATTTGTTGCATAACCATCCTCCATTATTTTATAGAATTTAAAATAGCTTCTGATCTTTCAACAATGACTATTCTGCTCAAATTCTTTAATGATCTTTCATGGGATTCTTGATCCCTGGACGAAACGCAATCTGAAACCACCACCGGGAAAAATCCCCTATTGGATGCATCGCGTGCTGATGATTCAACGCCTATTTCTGTGGCTATACCGGTAAAAATAAGAGTATTGATGCCACGGTTTTTCATCAAGTATTCAAAATTGGTTCCAATAAAAATACTAGCTGCAGATTTTTCAAGAACCAGGTCGGTCTTCTGGGGTTTAATGCTTTCAGGTACTTCACGTTCTTTAGAACCAATAGCCATGAAAGAAGGTATCTGATCGGGACTCTTTACATTAAAGAATTTCATCATCTGATAGCATCGCCACGAAGAATTAAAATCATTAGGCAATGGCGTGATCAAGGTATAGACAATGGGCATCTTGTTTCTTAATTTATCGATCAAGTTGCCAAGATTAGCCATAAATTCTTGCTTGTTGAATATCCTATCCACCAATCCATTCTGCACATCCCATACAACAAGGCATGAATGACTGGGGTCAACTATTTCCCCTAAATTATCATAAAGCTTGATCCCATTGTGAATTTTCATCAAATTCTCCTAAACTAATCACCCATCTTTAAAACAGACCTGAAATGAATTGCTTTCATAAAAGCCATAAGATTTATCCCGCGTTAACACCCAAAGCCCATCGTTTATTGAACCATCCGCCCCACTGGAACGGATATTGTTTAACGTAATGCTCGATGACATTTGTCAGCCCGGCAATATTCTTAACCATATTTTCATCGTCGCTGCCAGCCCTGATGATCTCAAAAGGTTTTTCAATAAAGATCTTAAAATGCCTTTTCTCATCTTGCACAATAAACATCGGTAAAATGGGCGAAGATGTCCTTTCCAGGAATAGAATCGGCCCCTTGGCCCTGACAACATCACGATTGAGGAATCTCACCTTAACCCCATTCTTTTCCGCCACCATTTCATCAAGCAGAAAAAATAAAATCTCATTGCGCTTTAAAGCCCCTAAGCTTTCTTTTAAAAATTGTTTTCCCGGAGATGTCTGGATCATGTTGATCCCGAATTTAGCACACAAATAAAAAACAAATTTACTAAAATTCTCATCTCTCATGCTACGGATGACCACATTGACCTTATAGCCTTTTTGGACCAAAGAAACGAACATCAAAGGAAAATTACCCATGTGGGCCGTTACGGCAATGACCCCCCTGCCTAATTCAAGCGATCTTTTTAAATGATCTTCATTCTCAATTTGTGTTACCTTGGATAATTGACAAGGCCGCTCAACATAGTACAGAAGGTCCATCATGGCATCGCCAATAGATTTTATATAACGTTTCGTTAAGAGCTCATATTCCTTTTTATCTTTGGAGCTCCCGTAGGCCAATTGTAAGTTCTTTACGCAGATCTGCTTCAAGCCTTTTATATTTAAATAAACTATGGGGAACACTCCCCCAATGAAAAGACCAATAAGCCAGCGGGGCATAATTCTCATGACCCCCTCAAGGAATTTAAGGGACCCGTTCATTAAACGACTTTGAAAATCCTTTTGGCTTTTTGACATAAGCTTAGTATATTTTAAAAATTGCTTTATTGGAAGATAGTTTCTGATGTTAATGAAAAAGACCACAGCCTAGCCGTGGTCCTTTTCATAACATTGGTTACCGAATATTCTCTATATTATGAATCTGCTGCTATACGCATGCCATAAAATGAACGTAATAAGAAAAACAAAGCAATGGCAAGAAAAACAATGGCCAGCGCCGTATCTAATCCACGATTTAACCCAATGGCAATTTCGATCGCCAAAAGTCCGAACAAGGTCGTAAATTTGATGATCGGGTTTAAGGCCACTGAAGAAGTATCTTTAAAAGGATCCCCTACGGTGTCACCAACAATGGTCGCGGCGTGGACCTCTGTACCTTTTTCTTTATGAACGACTTCGACAAGCTTCTTAGCATTGTCCCAAGCACCACCGGCATTAGCCATAAAAATAGCCTGGTAAAGCCCAAAGATCGCGATCGAGATAAGATATCCGATAAAATAAAACGGATCTAAACAAGCAAAGGACAGAGTTGTAAAAAAGATGGTCAGGAAAAGATTGATCATCCCTTTTTGAGCAAATATCGTACATATTTCAACAACCTTGGTACTGTCGGCCTTTGAAGCGCGATCTGCCCCCTCGAGCTTGATATGTGATTTGATATATTGGACCGCGTGATAGGCCCCTGCGGTCACCGCTTGAATAGAGGCCCCGGTAAACCAATAGATCACTGCTCCCCCGCTTAAAAGTCCTAACAAAAATGGAGGATATAATAACGAAAGGTTCTGTATGTTTGAAGTCAAGCCATGGGTCAATATCATGATGATAGAAAAGATCATGGTTGTTGCCCCGACCACGGCGGTACCGATAAGGACCGGTTTTGATGAAGCCTTAAAAGTATTTCCCGCCCCATCATTAGCTTCAAGATGATGCTTGGCATGCTCAAAATTCGGTACAAAACCAAAATCTTTTTTGATCTCTGCCTTAATATTAGGAATGGTCTCGATCAATGAAAGCTCATAGATCGATTGTGCGTTATCAGAAACAGGGCCATAGGAATCAACAGCAATCGTCACAGGCCCCATTCCTAAGAACCCAAAGGCAATCAACCCAAAAGCAAAGACAGCAGGTGCCAACATGAGCTGGCCCATGCCTAATGTACTTATAAAATAACCAATGCTCATCAGCGATACAATGATCAATCCCATCCAGTAAGCGCTGAAATTACCCGCCACCAGACCTGCTAAAATATTAAGCGAAGCCCCGCCTTTTTTGGAACATTGATAAATATTCTTCACATAAGGAGAATCCATTGAGGTGAATCTTTTGACGACCTCAGGGATCACGGCTCCAGCCATCGTTCCACAAGTAATGATACTTGCTAATTTCCACCAAAACGTCCCATCCCCTAAATTCGGGATCAAAACATAAGAAGCCGCATAAGTCATACCCACCGACACAATGGATGTGATCCATACCAAGGATGTTAACGGGTCCTCAAAATTCATCTTGGTGGCTTTAGCATACACTCTTTTAACGATAGCATGATTGATCTCATAAGAGACCCCGCTGGCAATGAGCATGATCAAACGTATAGTAAAGATCCAGACCAATAACTGGGCCTGATTGAACGGATCTTTAACCCCTAAAAGAATAAAGGCGATCAAAGCTACCCCTGTGACCCCGTATGTTTCGAAACCATCCGCTGTCGGTCCCACAGAATCCCCTGCATTATCTCCCACGCAATCAGCAATAACGCCAGGATTACGCGCGTCATCTTCCTTAATATTCAATACGATCTTCATCAGATCAGAACCGATATCTGCGATCTTGGTAAAGATCCCGCCTGCGATCCTTAAAACAGATGCTCCTAAAGATTCTCCGATGGCAAAACCGATAAAACATGAACCGGCATAATCAGGGCTAATGAACAAAAGGATGCATAACATGACAAAAAGCTCGATGCTGATAAGAAGCATCCCGATGCCCATACCCGCTTGTAAAGGGATACTGTAAACAGGAAAAGGCATCCCCTTAAGGCTGGCAAAGGCTGATCTGGAATTTGCCAGGGTATTGATGCGCATACCGAACCAGGCCACTCCATAACTTCCGGCAATACCGATTAAACTGCAGATCAATATGAGGACAACCTTGCTGGCATCGAAATGGCGTAAAAAACCAAAATAGGCCACCATGACTGCCCCAATAAGGATCTCCAGGATAATAAGGAACTTGCCCTGTTGGACCAGATATGCTTTACATGTCGTATAAATGAGCTCAGAAACATCTTTCATGCTCTTATGCACAGGTAATTTCTTGATCTGCCCATATTGAAAGACCCCAAAAAATGCCCCAAAGGCGCAAACAATGATCCCTAACATAAGAAGTAGGCGGCCATTAAGATTAAAAATTAAAGGTACAGTAGATAGATCAGGCACCCTTAGATCTGCCTCACCGGCAAAGGCCTGGGAAGTACTTAAGAAAATTGCAGCTAAAGCCAAGATCCCAACATATTTTTTAAAAACCGTTCCATTATTTTTCATAACTCTATTCCCTCATTTATAAGTTTTCAAAGTCATGCCCATAAAAAAGCACAGTACATCGAGTATAATACCACAAATGATTCCAACAATAAGTAATTATACGTATTTTCCTTAAGCCGCAGGACTTATAAACTTTACATGAAAAACCCCCGCATCGCCCAAATTGATGGCAATGCGGGGGCCTTTAAAGTTAATCTATTAGGATTTACTTTACTTCTAAAATTGTATTAAGGGTGCCAAACTCATTAGGTACTGTATTCCTGGCACTCGGATCATTGACCCATCTTCCATCGACATGAAAACGATATTGATAGATACCTGGTTTCAAGTGCAAGGACCCTCTCCAAACTCCTACGAGATCCTTTTTAAGATTAAGCACTCCGGGAGTCCAATTGTTGAATGTCCCTGCGACACTGATCTTATCTGCGCGGATCGCCGAAAATACAAACTTCACGAGTTTACCTTCCTGGGCTATTGCCTGTGAACCCGGGCATCGTCCTAGAGAAGACGCAGGTTGCTTTTGTGTGACCGTACTATTATATTCCATTTCTACTCCTCCTTAAGGCCCATAGAATCTATGCTGCTTGTGGCTTACCTTGCTGGGCTTGTTGTGCCTGAGCTTGTGGCATTGAACCGCTGGCAACTTGTTGATTAGCTTGCGGATTTTGCGCAGACTTAACCTGACCTTTAAACTTGTTCTTCTTTTGTGCTTTTGTTACATTAGGGACTATATTATCCATTGGATTGACCCTCCTTTCTTAGGAATCAATTTTGAAAACACTGTTTAAGGAAGACAGTCTTCCCTAATCAAGAATATTCACAGATTTGATGAAATGTAGAATTCTTAAGGGGAACTGACGGTGGGATCGTTGTTTAGATAAGAGGATTTGATACTTTGCGCTTATTTAACGCCTAATCCCCTAACATATTGATCGAACATACGATCAAGTGTTCTGCTTTGTAAATGATACTTAAAGTCGTTTAACACCCAAAAAGTAACAGCGGCCTGTACCATTCCGAAAAAAGCAATCCCAGCAGCATTGACATCTACATTCTTATCGATCTTTTTAAGTATGATCGCCTCCCTTATAACAACCTTTAAAGTTTCCTGGTAGCGGGACATTACTTTTAACATTTTATTCTTAATGATCTTGTCCCTGATCGTAAAACTTTCATTGATAACAATTAAATTCAATCCTTTTCTTTGTTCGGCATTAGATATGTGAGACAGGAATATGCCTTTTAACTTCTCGATGGGATTCGCTAAAGAATACGCCGGTTTCTCAATGGCCGTTAAAAGCGTCTTTTCCAGGTCGTCTATCAAAAGACTGATGATCTCATGCTTGCTTTTAAAATGCCTGTATAACGCCCCATCTGTAACAGATATCTCTTGCGCGATCGCCCGTATAGTTAAATTCTCAAACCCCCTGGAAATAATGATCTTCTTTGCTGCATCTATAATTACCTGACGCCTGCTTATTTTTTGAGATAATATTTTTAACTTGGCCATTTATTTAACATTAGTGAGTGAACGTTTACTCACATACTACAACAAATTTCACGTTTGTAAATAACTTTCTTTAAGGATAACCATGAACGGTGGATGCAACGAAGGACTTTAAATAAGAGCGCTTACTCTCGATGAAAACGGTTGAGAACCAGATCTCCGATTATTTTAATGGTTTCCTGGCGCGCAAGGCTGTCGACATTGATGACCATGTCGTACAGCAAGGGATCATTGATATCTTGGCTAAAATATTTCTTAACATAGTTCATACGCTTACGGTCTTCTGCAAAAATAAATTCCTTAGCTTTCTTCTCAGTCATTTTATAATACTCTTGAATATGCTCTACCCTCTTTTCCAGCGGACTGACCAAACGAATGTTGACCCCGCCAGGCATTTTAGCTGTGATAATATTGGATGCGCGGCCAACCAGGATGACATATCCCAATTGGGCCAAATGAAGGATTGTTGTATTTGTTTTCAGGACCAAGGCGTCGTGGGAAGGATGTAGACCTAAGGTTTCTTCGATCATATCCTGGATCTCTGAGACCGTATCTTCTGATAAATACGGAAGGACAGTCTCAGGCAAGTCATGTTCCTCGGCTATTTTTTTAATAAGTTCTTTATCAAACACCGTCCAGACACACTTCGTGCGCCTCTCATTTTTTTGTAAATACTCACAAAGGTCATTGGAAACAGTGATGCCATAGGCTCCGGTCTGCCGGGAAATGGTCACAAACGGATTGCCTACGCGCTTGTCATTCGGTAATTTCCTCTTCAGAGATTTAACTTGGGACATAATGTACGAATTGTATAAACCGGCATCCTCACTCATAGACGATCCTTTCACCGAAGAAATATTACACTAATACCAAAAAAAGATCAGGTAAAATGATTATATCAGCTAAGACAAAAAATACAAATCCACTTTTGAGACAATCACACCATTACACCTCCGGGAGGTGTAATGGTAAACTATTTTATATTCATAAAAAGCTTCTGATAACAGCGCAAGACTTTAGACGGGGCTGTTTCCGATGGTGTCAGAAACAAGCCATGCTTGCGAAAAAACAACCCCAGTGACGGATAACTGCAAAACACCGAGATCGGCACAGCAAAAAGAAGAGGAAGCACGGTGGCAGATACCCACCAGAATAATGTCTTATTGACCGCATAGGCAATGACTGCCCACACAAACGCGCCCAACATCCCCGGCCAGTAGGCCGCAAACGCCTCAGCAAAAGATGTCTTTCTTGAACGCCGGGACTGAGATTTCCAAACTAGTTTCTGACCGATCAAGTTAAGCACCACATACCAGGCATGAAAGATCATCCTAAGCGGGGCCAATAACATTGAGAAAATCGTTTCCAAGACCACACTGGCTATTAAGCGCATCACCCCGCCGAATCGTGCCATTTTTTCAGGAGTTCTGGCAATCAAAAAAACACTCAGGATCTTTGGGATCAAAAGTAATGCAGCGGTGACCATCAAAAGATGGATGGACAACTCACGGTACTGGACCGGCCAGTGCGGAAAAAGCGTCCGCTCTCCGGAAAAATAAACAATGGTGTGAAAAAAATCCACCACCGCATGAACGGTCATCAAACACAAAAGAAGAAGCCATAAAAATGATGAAAAATAAAATAAATTCCCAATAAGAAACAAAATCCGATGACCAAAACTGATCCCCTTCATGAACATGATCCTCAGATGCTGGATATTCCCCTGGCACCAGCGTCGATCCCGCTCGAGCTCTTCAAATAAACTCGGAGGTAATTCTTCATAACTTCCCTCTAATTCGTAAGCCAGCCATACCCCCCATCCTGCCCGACGCATCAAAGCCGCCTCGACAAAGTCATGGCTCAAAATTTCTCCCCCGAACGGAGGCTTCCCTGATAAATGCGGCAAGGCACAATATTTCATGAACGGGGCCATACGAACGACCGCGTTATGTCCCCAATAACCGGATTCATCCAATTGCCAAAAACGTAACCCCGCAAAGAACAACGGACCATACACATGACTGGCAAACTGTTGCAAACGTGAAACAAGACTTACCTGGTTCATGGCCATCGGTGCGGTTTGCAGAATCCCGATATCCCCGCGAGCTTCCATCACATTGACCATGCGGACCAAAAGGTCCCCCTCCATAAGGCTGTCAGCATCAAAAATGACCATGTATTTATACTGACTTCCCCATCGCCGGCAAAAATCACTGACATTGCCGCTTTTCTTATGGATACGCACCTTTCTACGGCGATAAAATATCTTGCCAAATCCATCAACATCCCGGCACAATTCTGACCAAGCGGTCTCCTCCATCAAAACAAAATCACTCTGGGTCGAGTCACTTAAAATATAGATATCAAACCTGTCTAATTGCCCTGTGTCTTTAAGTGCTTCATAGGTCGCCCTAAGGGCTGAATAGATCCGAGCCATCTCTTCGTTATATACCGGCATGACAAGCGCAATACGGGTTTGGGCACAGATCGCCTGCTCATCCTTGGGTAACGGAAATTCAGCGTCTGTTTTACGAAGCGCTATCACAAACCCAAAGATAACGGTCCAAAAATTAAAAGAGATCCAGCCAAACAGGCAAACAAAAATACAAATAATGGTCCAGGCTAAAGGGTGAAGCCCATCAGCGCTCAATATGGTCTTAAAAACAGACCCTGCAATGAAGGTAGATATAGCAACGAGGATAAAAAAAATACTTCGACGGACCGTAAGGAGCTTCCCGCGCCGATGTTCTGTGTGCTGTCCAGCATGGTCAGTGAACTCCCGATGGGCCATGGGGGTACGAAATAAAGGAGGTTGTTGGCGACTACGGATCATGGAAGGTAGGAGTAACTCCAGGTCTCAGTTACAGCGGTCGCCTTGTCCTTCAGAAAGGCCCTAAATTCAATAACCGGTTTCTGGTTGGCTAGCCTCAACTCCATAGGCCCAACCGGATCCATCCGGACATGAAGGACCAGACGCCAGCCATTCGTAACTGTATTCTTAAGCAATTGTATATCGGAAAGATGAGCGCCCTGACTGATCCAAACATCGGGCACAAGTACCTTATCCTTAAGCACTGTCTTGAATTCATCACCGGTAAAATCAATGATAAACATCACTTCGTCCGGTTTTTTCACGATCCTGGTTGATTGCACATACCCTTCTGAAAAACGCGGACGCTTGGCAGAATACCAATGAAGCGTATAGGCATATTTGACACTATCCCCGCGCTCAAAAGCACGCTCAGGGACCCAATAGGTCACAATATTATCATTATACTCATTATCCGTCGGAATTTGGACCAGCTCCAGATGTCCTTTGCCCCAATCTCCCTTGGGAACAACCCATACACTCGGCCGCCGGTCATAACGGGCCTCCAGATCTTGATAATGATCAAAATCAATATCGCGCTGCAAGAGTCCAAAGCCCAATGGCTGATCCCCGCTAAAAGCATTGATCAAAAGCCTGGACGGATTGACCAAAGGATGCCAGATCCATTCACCCGCCCGGGTATTCTCCGAGAGGCCATCAGAGTCATGGACCTCAGGGCGAAAATCAGCATCACCTTTAAATCCCGTATTCTTACCGTAAAAAAACATGGAAGATAGCGGGGCGATCCCTAATTTCTGAATATGTTGACGGATAAAAAGTACGCTATTGACCTTCATCACTGTCTCTTCGCCCGGCTCCACGGTAAACTCATAGGCCCCTGTTACGCTATTGCTGTCAAGAAGCGCATAGATCTTGATACGTTTAGCCCTGGATGAAGGATGAAGGACCCAAAACTCACGAAAAAGCGGGAATTCTTCGCCTGTATCCTCGGTGGTGTTTACTCCAAGCCCCCTGGCCGATATCCCGTAGGTCATGTCCTTGCCTAGCGCCCTAAAATAACTGGCCCCCAAAAATACCACAAGCTCATCGGCATAATCCGGAGTATTCAACGGATAATGGACCCTAAACCCACCAAAACCATAATCTTCCGGCAAATACCCTTTTAAACCATTGTTAGCATATTCAAATAGATCAGAAGAAAAATGGAATTGATGTGTGCCATGCTGATCAACAAAATGAACGATCACAGGATGTTGATAGAGGAAACCCGGATGGAAAAATTGGACTGAAAAAGGTTGTCCGGCCCAAAGGCTTTGGGCAGGTTTGAAACGAATGCCCCGCCATTGATCATACTCCATCTTCTTTAAGACATCAGGCAGGTCCTGGCCAGGCTCTTGAAAGGGGGTGTTTGCCAAAGCCTGAGCCTCTGCGACCACATCTTTAAATTGGACACGCGAAGCCCCTCTGTCTTTAACAGCAGCAACACAAAAAGACGTACCGATCAAATAACAACAACAAAGTAACCCAATAGATCTTATTGCTTTAAACACGTGATATCCTAATCAAAAACAACTGTTTTATTGCCATAACAAAGGATTTTTCTTTCCAGATGCCAGCGCACGGCACGACTTAACACAAGCTTTTCCAGATCTTCCCCTTTACACTTCAAATCATCCAAGGAATCCCGGTGACTGACACCCACCGTATCTTGCGCGATGATAGGTCCTTCATCCAAACCTTCGGTCACGTAATGGCTGGTAGCTCCAATAACCTTAACACCTTTTTGATAAGCCTGCAAATACGGGTTACTTCCGGCAAAAGCCGGTAAAAATGAATGATGGATATTGATGATCTGCAATGGGAAGAGATCAACAAATTGTTTCGTTAAAATTTGATGATATCTGGCTAGAATAACAAGATCGATCTTTTCGGCCTTAAGAAGCTCTATCTGCCTTAACTCCTGGTCAATTTTGTTATGACCATCGACGTTGAACTCGGAAAATCGGATGCCGAAATCTTTGGCAACTGGCCCGGCATCAGGATGATTGCTTACCAAAAGTGCAATGTCACAAAAAAGCTGTCCTGTCTTATGCCGATATAAAAGATCGTACAGGCAATGCAGATGTTTACTGACAAAAATAGCGAGACGCGCTTTTTGATCTGAAAACGATAGTTTCCACACCATATTAAACGATTTTGCAATAACAAAGAACGCCGGCTGGATATCCTCACGTTTTAGCTTAAAAGCATCCAACGACCACTCAATGCGCATAAAAAACGTATTGCTCTGCTCATCGATATGCTGGTCCGCGTGGACAATATTGCCTTGGTTTTGAAATATAAAATTCGTAACGGCAGCGGTGATACCCTTTTGATCCCTGCAAGAGATCAATAAAATAGCGTGATTCATGGCTTCTTTCTTCTCATTGGCTCTTTGAATGTGTTATTTTGCCATGATTTCTAAAATAGTAAAGTAATTTTAAACTAGGCTGGCATGGACAATCGCTTAAGAGGTTCAACATCCATTCTCAAAGGCCCATCATTAACCTTGGCAAAGGCGCCAGCCATTTGTTCTTCGTTTTTCATCATATTAATAAGTTTGATCATCTTTATAAATATCCGCTGCATTCTCCATAATCGCTTTACCTTTTGAGAAAAGGTCTTGGGATGCAGATAAAACTGGACAAGATCATTGATCGGCCGGGTCATATCGCTGGAAAACTTTTGCAAGAATTCTTTTTCCGCAGATGTCATCCCGATATCTTCCAGGGCATAAAATATACTTTCGATAAAAGCATCTGATATCTTCTGGCAATCCTCTTCTGTTATCTCTCTTTGAACAGGAAAAGTATTCATGGAATGATTAAAATAAGGATTCCTCCCAAGTTTCTCAATAAATTTCCTGGAAAGCATTTCTTGCTCAGTTCTGGATAATTGCTCAATTTTTGTAGTCAGCCGACTGATAATGGGATGATGCGAATGTTTTAAACTGATCTCGTTCATTTCCTGGATAGCCGCCGTAAGGCCACTAATATCGGCAATGGCTTTTATCTCCTTAAGGATCGGAGGAATCGGCGGCTGGCTTTGTTTTTTACTTAAACGACCCTTGGCTGATTTCTTGACAGCAGCTACTGTTTTGGAAACATTCTTGGCCGTTCTTCCCAAGTTATAGGCAATCTTCAAATGCAAGGCATCAGGGCCTTTTTTCGTGGCCACTTTCTTCTTTTTTACGCTTTTAGGCATAGCATCCTCTCAAGTATTACGATCAGTGGATAGATTGACCAATGGTAAGATTTTAACAACGATGCAGGGAAAGGGCCAATAGATATAGATGAGGGTCTAGAAAGTTAAAATTGTTGAATTAAAGACCTCACAAAGATTTCTAGTTCTTTTTAGGAATAGCCTCCATAGCATCCGAAGATCTAAGGGTCAACGCAAAGACATCTGAAAACGGTTGATCACTGACCCAACTGTCAGAGACCAGGATATCTTTAATCGATTGTGCTGGCTTGGGATTGACAAAACTGAGATGGTACATGGTACAATCCTTGCGCACTGGATTGGGGCCAACGACCTTACTTGTAACACCATCCTTAGACCAGCCGACCGAAGGTAAATGGAACCAATCCCAAAATAACGGTGCTGAAAGGATCTTGTACGTACCGTCCTGATAAGCCAATGTCACTGTCAAAACCGAGTAATAATAATTCTCCCCATACAAGCGTAATAAAGGATCATGCAAATAACTATTCCCATAATCCCCTGAAGCTAAAAAATGAATTTCCGCGATCTTCATGCCAGATCGAATGGGCACGAGAAACATTTTATTATTGCCCAGATCAAGCCTGCCATAATCCTGCCAATCGTCCGCGCCCTTGACTAAAAAATCAACTCCATCATAAGAAAGATATTTACTGACGAACTTGTTGGCTCCAGCCCCCGTTGCACTAAAAGACTGCCTTGTATCTTTAGTCAAAAAATAAGAATTCCCCTGGGATTCCCACGGCTGGGCCGCCTCCACCGAAAAGCTTGTCATGGAAAGTAGAATTACGATCACTGCACCAAGGATATTGTTCATAATACCTTTAACCCCCTCATTTGATGGCAAATAACCACAGATCTTTAAATACCCTTCCTTTAAAATTATTATTTAACATAAAAATAAGTATCTTTTTATGTTCCATTTCCATAGGCGGCCCTATGGTGGCAAAACAAAGGATACTGTCTTGTTGATGATAAAAGAGTTGAAAATCATTATATGTTTTAAATGTTTTTATAGGCCGATTGGAATAAAATTGAAAAAAATCATCATTCCTTCCAAAAGCACAAAAATTTGTATCGTCAGAAGATATCTTTTCTGCATACCCGACAATCTCCCTGTACTGACCATTAAAATCTTCTACCATTGTTGAAGGCTGAGTTCTCCAGAACCAAATAACAAACGACAAGATCAACCCTATTATTAAAAAAATAACTACTTTAAAGCGTCCTTGGAAATATTTTACAGTAAGGACAATCCCCTGGGCTATCAACAGAAAAATGAACGGAAGAAGAAAGGCAAAAAATCGGGAAAATAAATACCAAGGTTTACTCACCCAAACTAATAAAGGAACAAGAAATAAAAATAAAATATAAGAACGCACAAACCTAAGCTTTTTATTAATCAACCCTATCACCATCCATGCTAATAAAACCACACCTAAGGGCCAAATAGGTACGGATAAAAGGTCCTTCAACAAAACCATTGGAAAATTCGGAAATAATTCCTTATGCATGGAGGCATTAAATACCAACATTTTCCATCTTAAAGGTAAATAAATAAGAGCAGAAAAAAACAAAGAACATCCAACGGCTGTCATCCCGCTAAGGAGAAAAGCTTTTTTCGCTAGAAACTCTCTTCTATTATCTATCGCAAAGCATATCAGATGGAAAAGTTGAGCTAAGATCAATGCCAAACAAAACACATGAAAAGAAAGAGACAGGACATTGGTCAAAGCCAGCATAAAAATGAGCTTTTTGGATGGCTTATCAAGCAATAAAAAATACAAGTAGGTTGAAAACATGGCAAAAAACAAGCTTGCTGAATACCCTCTGGCCGAAGTGCTCCACGCCATAAAAGGAGGACTTAATGCCAGTAGAAAGGAACTAATCAGGGCTGTAGTTTTTCCAATATATCGACGAACAAATAGCCATAAAATAAAAATGCTCGCCACGCCAAATATTAATGCGGGCAACCGCACAACCCATTCGTGGAGACCTAAAAAATGACTTAGAAAATATGCAAGGATCGTATAACCTAAATGATTAGCTAAATTAAGATCATCTCCTGAAGAAAAAACATCTAAAAAACGGTGGGATTGCAAAAAGTGAGTAACCACATAAAGTTCATCATAAAAAAAACCGCGCGACATTGCAGGAATACACAAAACAACCGCTAAACAAATAATGACCCAAAATAATGATCTTTCTATAAATTTTAAATGAGCCATGTCTAATGCTGATGATCAAGTCTAAACAACTAAACCATCAAACCCAATGAAGACTAATATGCCATTTTACCATATTCCAATTTACCATTGATCCCAGCCAAAAGCCGACTCCCAAAGCATTGGCAGATATTGCACTGATTATAATCCAGATAGGAATTACCGAAGTTTTTATCGTAGAACTACAAACAAAGTCTTTCTGGATGGGGGCAAACAGTTCACCACAAACCTGACAACTCTTCGCTTCATCGGGGACATTCTCTTCACATACCGGACATTTTCTCATTTTGAGTTTCCTTATAATTTAACTCGCAGATTGTTAAATCCTATAAATGATTATAGCTTCAAGCTCTTATTTTGCACATCATTATCAAATAAAAAACATTAACAACTTATTGAATTATCCACCATTTCACCGCATGCAGCCATGTGTACGCGTAATTTTAGATGATATGATAAAATTCCTTCCACAATTTTTGATAATCCCGGCCTCTCGAATGTATCTGCATCACCAGACAAACCATCATGACGGCCAGCAATAAAATCGCTTGGGTTTTTTGTTTCATGGCATTATTCCTGCAGGACAATCATCTTTTGATAAATAATTTGCGCAAAATTCGGCTAATAATTTTTTCTTTTGGTGCCTTCCCATAAAATCTTTACGTATAAAAAAAAGTACCCGGTTTTCGTGCCTCATGATCAAAATATATTCGGGATTCTTTTCTACCTCTTCAGGTAAGAATTCATGGCTGAAATGCCTCAATGGTAAAGACTTGTCAGGGCCAAAATCATAAATAAAAGCATCAGGATAAACCTGCCATTGGCCCTCTAGGTTCCACACCCTGTTTTGTAGTTTTGAACCATAAACAGACGACGTCAGCGGCCTATAGGAAGTAGCCATATAACAGCTTAACCCTCCAGGGCCATCCATAGTCAAGTAATCTAACAAAGCTGCGGCTTGTGTGAACCACCTGTCCCCCCTATACAAAGCGTCCTGTACATAATGTAATCTTGTCAAATATTTCCCTTTTTGATAATCCTTAATGGCTTCAAGTGTCAAAGAAGCGGGGTGTTCGGGCGTCAGTCCAGGCAAAAGATTTAAAAATACGCAAAGAAAGCAAAGGGATCGTACTGTCTTCTTAAAAAAATTTAAATTTTCAAATGAAGTTAATACTAGTCCCAAGTCTAAAAGACCCAGAGGAACGATAAAAATGGAAAATCGCTCACATATCGGGAGCATCTTAAGATTAGGCGTCAACAATTGAAACACCCCCATAAAGAATGGCAAACTCAACCACCATATGATTTTCTTTGTTTGCCCGCTGTAATAAGTGAACGATCTTATAAAGATATAAAACCATGCCGGAACAGCCAGTCCGAAGAATACCAAACCAAATCCTCCGTTGATTGTTCCCCATCCCGCGTCCTGCCACAATTTTAATAAGTGTAAAACCGGTTGACGGATAGGAGACATCTGAAAATCATGATCGTACAGTTCCTGTTTATAGAAAAAACTATGTAACTCCATTAAATTACGCAGGTACCAATACCCGCCGCAAAACAATATGATCAGGACCAAGCCTAACCAATGCCGCCATAAAAGCAAACGTTTGTTGGCCAACAACGGCAGAAGAACCGGGAGTATAAAGAATGCTTGATTATATTTCATCCCCCATAAAAGGCCGACGCTTATGGCCGCGGCGTAAAAATAGAGCATCTGGGAGCTTTTATAAAACATCACCGCGCAATAAAGAGCGCTTAAAAAGAAAACAGCGGTAATAATGTCTATATTACAACAGTTCATCTGGGCCAAGACAACCGGGGTAAAAATATATAACAAGGACACAAAAAGGGCCGTGGGCGGCCTGATTTCCAAGACCCGTGCCAAGCCGTAGATGACCGCCACCCCCCAAAAAGCTGCTATCGGCTGCACCAGATGCACCCACTGCTGGCTGTGAAAAAAAATTGCCGGCCACATGAATAACATCTCCGCATTTTCGGGAAAAGAGTAATGGGTGTAAAATTCCACTGGCAACAAGAATATTTTGTGATCAATAATGTACTGGTAGATGGGTGTCAAATGGTAAGTTAATTCATCAAAGAAACGGGGAGGCAAAAAATAAATTCTTACAGCCGTCCAGAAGGCTACAAAAATCATCAAAATGAATAAAACCCTATTCTCCGGGCTAAAAGCTTTTTCCGCATAAATATCCTGGTCTGTATTTTCGACAGATGGGCATAACCCTGCAGCTAATGAAACAGCAAGGTTTAAAAGAATAAGGTCACGTAAATAAAGCCAACCTAGCAGTCCTAGGACCAACTCGGTCAGAATAATTTGGGCACAGCCGAAGATGCCGGCAAGGACCAACTTTTGATGCAGCGGCCTGATCCCTAGACGGGATGCAAGAAGGAAGTATGTTAAAAAAATAATTGAAGAAACACTGAGGAATAGCATTGAATTTGTACCAACGGGTTCTATAGGCTTCCGTAGATCGCCTGAAAGGCTTTAAAGTCAGAGTGATCCATTGGGCCCGGCAGACCGCATGTGATCAATAAGATAGCGGTACACTGTACCGGCGATAATCTTGCTCCCCCTCGGATTCAGATGGAGCATATTGAAAAATACTGTATCTGGCACATCATCAAAGACATACGACAAGTCCACAAATTCAACGCGATCATCCTTAGAATCTTTAGAAATCTCTTTTATTACAATATCATGGTCTTCAGACATGCCTCTATCCCAAACAACAGGGGTCTGTTTCAAAATAAACCAAATTCTATCAAAATCACTCCCTGCAATTTTGCGGACTAGGTCTTTACTTCTTTCTAAATCCGGCTTTAATCCCACTCTAGTTGAAGAAACATCTACCAAAACATCATTGTTGATCAGCTCATTTAAAATTCTGTCTCCATTTGACCCGACTCCTAAAAACATCGACTTCAAAATAGTATCAATATGAGCCCTCTGTATTTCATTGCGCGATAAATGTTTTTTCATATTAAGAGTAGGCGAATAAAAAGCAATGAAATCTGCGCCGAATGCATGTGCAATTTTCTTCTCTTTTATCAAATTCTGGCTAAATATTTGGGCTGTTTTCAGCACCCAGCTTGGGGACCCATAATCAACGGATTTTCTTATCTTGTCCAGGTCAATAAAATTTTTGATAAAATATTCCTTAAAATATTTTCTCAAGAATTTACTTTTAAAAAGGATGCAAGGGATCAAAGGATACTCATCCGGATTCTTAAAAAGTGGATTGGATTCATAAAGATAAAAGTTGTCCGGGTAACCCGGGCGAGGATCAAAATCAAGCCTGTCTTCAAATTCTGCAGGGCCGGCAAATTCAACAATCATGTCCGGCTTGTAATCAACAACTTCAAACACTATCCGCGCTAAATCCATACTGGACATACTGGCAGGGATGCTAAAATTATAAATTTTTACATTTTTCTGACCATTTCTTTGAAACTCCGCTTCAATTAAATTTGGGATCGTGGGGGTCCCTAAAAAAATGGATGATGGCCCAACTATAATAATCCTGAATTCACCTTTATCTTTGGGCATAGGCGGGACAGCGTCTCGGTAACCCAGACTATTTAGCACAGAGCCATCCAACAGCCGGGCATATGGCCTTCCCCCTTCCATAACATACGGTCGGGGGACATTTGTATTGTTGAAATAGTAGCCTGGATGGATTTTTTTACGGATATTAAATATTTCATACTGCGACGGTCTGGATTCAATGAACAAACAGATCGCTAACAAACATAAAATGATTATAAAAACATGTCCTAATTTTTCGAATATATTGCCTTTCACAAGAAATAGCAATGCTATGAATATGAAAATAACCACTGACAAAATTGTAATATTATCGCTGTTCATTCTTTAATTCTCTTTAAAATATTTGGTAAATAAATTCTTTGGAGCCGTTTTTGAAAAAATACAAAGACATCAGTACCGCGATGATCAAAGCAAGCAAAACAAGAGTTATCAAAACGTCTTTTATTAATTTCTTCATCCGGCCTCCGTTTTTACTTCTTTACTGTCAAGGTCTTCTACTAAAGTTCGGCAAGGTGCTTCCTGTTAATTTTTCCACCTTTTGTTTTTGGCATCTCATCTAAGATAATAATATCCTTAGGGATCTCATGGAGTTTAAGATGACCACAGTACGCTCTGATCTTATCTTTCACACCTTGATGATCAGCCGATCTATCCAAGGAAATAAAGACCCTCGGCCCTCCCTGATGATTGACTAAAACAATATCTTTAATAAACGGCAATTCCCTTAATTTGTTTTCTACATCGTAAGAAGAGACCCAACGGCCATTGACCTTAAATATTGAATTTTTTCTTCCCGTTATAAAAACAAACCCATCCTGGTCCACATAGCCCAGATCATCCGACATAAGCCATCCGCCGCGCTTCTTTCTTCTGGTTAATGCGTCATCTCCATAATACCTGGAGAACAGCGATGGACCGCGATAGCCAATGCGACCGGCTTTGTCAAATCGCAATTCAAATCCATCCAAAAGTTTGCCTGGACTATTTAACTTTTCCTGACCAGGACTGTTTGAAATAAAAGGATGGGCCATTTCGGTTGTCCCATAGCTTTCCAACAAACGCTTGCCATACATGGCTTCCCAACGCTCGGATGTGTTGGCGTAGAGCCTGTCCCCGGATACGATAAACAATCTCACATTTGCCAACAATGTCCCTAATGAATCCTTGTAATCGAGCAAAAGATCGTAGATCGAAGGTACGGCAAAAAACAAGGTCGGTTTTAATGACAGTACCTCTCTTAAATTAAAAGGATTAGGGAGATGGCGAACAAGAATGCTGCTGGCCCCAAAATGAAAAGGGAACAAAAGGCTATTGCCCAGACCAAAACTTGAATACATCCGCGAATAAGAGAAAGTGATGTCCTCCCGGGACATTTTTAATATCGTTCGCGGAAAAATGTCTACAAACAGGTCTTTATAACTATGGACAACTCCTTTGGGGATGTCGGCAGTCCCGGATGTGAACAAAATGACCGCCGGATTATTCTTGTCAGTTGCTGTTATTGTCCCGCTTTCCCCTTGTTCTTTGAGAAGTGATAAGAAATATTCTGATGATTCGTCCTTGGCTATATTCAAAATATGGGGGCTATTCAATTTTTTCGCCGTACTTTCCACAGACAATATCCTAACGGGAGAAATAGAGGTTATGATGGATTCTAATTCACTTTTCTGCGCGTTGGCATCGACGATGGCCGCAACCACCCCCATCCGAACGCACGAAAAAAACGCCACCACGAATTCTATGGAATCAGGAAGGCTTAAAAGGACCACGTCCCCTTCCTTGATCTTTTTTTCTTTCATGAAATAACAAAATCTCGAAGTCAGGGCATCAATATCTTCATAGGTATAGGCGCGACCTTCCGTATAAACGGCGATCTTATCAGACCCTTTATTTCTGGTAATCAATTTATAAAAAAGAGAGTCTTCCAGCTTTTCACGAATGAGAGAAGTTGCTGATACCTCAAGTCCGGCTTTGTTAACAATGTTTAGCAATAATAAGCTTTTGGGTTTCTTGCGTTTTTTCTTGTAGATGACGAATTTATCTTCTTGCTCCAGCGGTGTTCCATCATGAAAAGTGATCGTATTAGCCCCTGCCATGAGCCCTAGATATTGCCCTTGCCCAACAAGGGTCTCCAGGGAGCTGGTTGTAGGAATAAGCGCTTGAGGGCACATGATCCTGAGGATGGCCATAAAGTTAAGCGTTAAATTAATGTCTCCCGCAGGCTGATGCGCGTACGTCGACATGTCGTTAGGAATAAATACCGTAGTGCTTACCATAGGAAGGTCCAGGCTTTTTAATAACAAAAGATCATCAATAATACTATCAATGCTCTGCCCGGGCAATCCGGTTATATTCCCCGAACCGACCAAAAACCCCATCTCTTTAAGCATATGAATATGCGCCAAGCGGTCTGCCAAAATATCCCCCGGCTTGATCGTACTATATAGTTTCGGGTCTGATGTTTCAAATTTGATCAAATACCTTTCAATACCTATTTCTTTTAAAATCTCATACCTCTGGCGCGAAAGGGACCCCAAACAGGCAAGGACCGTCAGATCGGCATATACTTTTTTGACTTTACGCAGAAAGGCGAACAGTTCATCAAGATACGCCTCAGCCAAAAATTCTCCGGTCTGAAACATGATCACGCGCCTGCCCTTGGCATAGAGCGAAGTGACGCGCTTGAATGTTTCTTCGCTGTCCATCCTGTACCTTTTGATCCCTGAATGGCGGTTCATGCCACAAAATGTGCATGCTTGCCGGCAAATATTCGAATACTCAATGACACTTCTCGCTTCGACCTTGTTCCCAAAAACTTCCTGCCTAACATATCGCGCATGCTCAAACAAAAGCTCTTGTTCGCGCCCATGACAAAGCAACGCCCGTCTCATGCCCTCTCTCGTCTCCAATTTAAAAGCATCCGGCATCATGGCGTCTTCCCGCTTTTAGCCATGATGATCCCGGCTATATCGTTTGGTGTATTGAACTTTTCCATGGTCACCTCGTTCATTTCTATCAGGACATGGAATGTCTCTTGAATAAAGGCCAGCAATTTAATGAACCCCAAGGAATCAATGATACCGGAAGCAAACAGTGGCTCGTCATCCCTTAAGCTTCCCTGTCCGAACATGAAAGTTTCAATAATAAAATCTTTGATCTTTTTCTTTATTTCCGCGTCTTGATCTTTCATCGTTCGCCTTCCCTGGCCGGCTGATCATAATTTTTGATATCTTTAAAATACTTTTTGCAAAACATTATACACAGAAGGAATATCTAAAGCGAATAAAAGGAACCCAAACTGACAAAGGTAAATGTACAAAGCCACGAGAACGGGTCTAGGTATTTTTGCGAAACCAAAGCGCGCACCCGAGGAAATTTTCTTTTAATTTCCTGGAACAACTGCCAGACCACCAGTCCTGTCCCATGGTAAATTCCTATGATCAAAAAATTCAAACTCCCTTGATGCCAAAGCATGAACACCATCATGGAACAAAATATCCCGATATATATTTTTATTTCAGACGCCCGGTAACCAAATAAAGGTAAAAAAAAGTAATCTCTTATCCAGCTATACATGGAAATATGCCAACTGCGCCAATATAATGCAATATTATTCTTTAAAAATGGCCGGTCAAAATTTTCCATTATTTTATAACCAAATAACCGGGATATACCAAGGGCCATATCGGTATACCCGGCGAAATCCATATATATCAGCAAGGACAAACCGTACACAGCGCAAACAACGCAGGGCCATGAATGACCCTGTGGCGCATGCAGGATCGGCATGACCAATCGCGCAAGACCATCAGCGATTATAAATTTTTTGATGCCCCCACAAACAATGCGGTACAGCGCGGCATTTACTTCCGTCAGGTTAATGTTTTTTTCACTTACGGCTTGAGGCTGAAATCTTCCAAATCTATCAACTGGACCCGCCAGAAAGGTAGGAAAGAAAAAAATATATAGCAAAAAATCAACGCAATTGCCTTGGGGGATGCTTTTTCTATGAATTTCAATAACATAATGAATAAGCCTGAATGTGATGTATGAAAGTCCCAAAGGAAAAAGTAGGGACGATAATCTGCCGTCAGCCAAAGCCGTGCAATGCGGGTTAAAGAATAAAACCATATCGATAAGCTTCCGGCTATATTTAAAAATACACAAATTGCCTATAAGCCCCACCAAAAGGATCTTTAGAAGATTTTCTTTATATCTTATCTCTTTGGCAAGAAAAATGCCGCCTATATATACCACCACGGCAATCAATAAAAAATAGACGGCGTATTTGACATTGTGTGACGCGATCAATAACAAGCTCATCATCAATAAAAAAACATTACGCCATTTACCGGGCATCAAAAACCAGTAAATAAGAACGCTCACCGCCACAAAAACAGCTAATTCACATATAATATCTTGTTTCAAGCCAAAATTATTCGGCATAATCCTATCCACGCCCGTCACTATTTACAAACATCAAACCTTGAATACGAAAATAATTAACACCCGATTCAAATTTCCTAATCCGGAACGGAAAGCGACAACAAGAAGAGAAAAGAATTTATTCTTTATAATTGTAATATCTCGTGATAAAGCAGTCTATATAAAATCTCTAAATATTTAGGCTCACTAGAACATGCGAATACTTCAATGGGAGTGCCTTTGTTGGTGAGTACCAGGGGAATCCTGAGGGTAGGTTCAAATTTCTTTGGTCAAATAATAACTGACAACAATACAAAATAAAATGGCGGAGAAGGCGAGATTCGAACTCGCGAGACACTTTCATGTCCACACGCTTTCCAGGCGTGCGCCTTCAACCACTCGGCCACCTCTCCGTACCAAAGGATATTTCAAATATATTACGAATTCGCCAAACTACCGTATAGATGATGCCTCTGCTCTTTAAGACGAGCATCTTCCAGATATTCATCATACGGAAGGCCTACGCGATCAATATAACCGCCAGGCGTCAGTTCAACAATACGATTAGCTACCGTCTGGACCAACTGATGATCGTGAGAAGAAAAGAGAATAGTACCAGGAAAAGTTTCCATGCCCTTGTTTAAAGAAGTGATCGCCTCCAGATCCAAATGATTGGTAGGCTCATCCAAGATCACCACATTGGAACCTGTCAGCATCATGCGTGCCAACATGCAGCGCACCTTTTCTCCCCCGGAAAGCACCCGTACACTCTTTAAACTTTCTTCACCGGTAAAAAGCATTCTTCCCAAAAACCCGCGTACAAAATTCTCATCTTTTTCAACTGAATATTGACGAAGCCAATCTACCACATTAAGGTCTATGTCAAAATATTTCTGATTATCTTTAGGGAAATAAGCCTGGCTCGTAGATACTCCCCATTTAAATGAACCACTATCTGCTTTTAATTCCCCCATTAAGATCTGGAAAAGGGTAGTTTTCACCAAATCATTAGGCCCCACAAAAGCGATTTTGTCGCCTTTATAAGCATGCAAAGAAAAATTCTTAAACATCAATTGCCCATCGATGGACTTGGTCAAATTTTCAATATCTAAAACATCATTACCAGCTTCACGCTCTGGTTTAAAATTGATAAATGGAAATTTACGTGAAGATGGCTTAATTTCATCCAAGGTCAATTTTTCCAGGATTTTCTTTCGGGAAGTCGCCTGACGGGCCTTGGATGCGTTGGCTGAAAAACGGGCAATGAAATCCTGCAATTCTTTGCGCTTATCTTCCGTCTTTTTATTAGCATCCGAGCGCTGCCTTAACGCCAGTTGGCTGGCCTCAACCCAAAAGCTGTAATTACCTGAAAACATCTGGATCTTACCGAAATCAATATCGCAGACATAGGTGCAGACTTTATCCAGAAAATGGCGGTCATGTGAAACAACAATGGCCGTATTCTCAAAATTGATCAAGAACTCCTCAAGCCACATACAAGTGTCCACGTCCAAGGAGTTGGTCGGCTCATCAAGGATCAAAATATCCGGATTACCAAACAAGGCCTGCGCCAAAAGTACGCGTACCTTTTGAGAACCCTCTAATTGCTTCATTTGTTGTTGATGCAAATCTTCACTGATACCTAGATCGCTCAAAAGCTTGCCAGCTTCAGAATCCGCGTCCCAGCCGCTCATCTCGGCAAATTTTCCCTCAAGCTCAGAAGCGCGCAGGCCATCGGCATCGCTAAAATCAGGTTTGCTATAAAGCTCATCCTTTTCCTTCATCACCTTATATAATTCTTTATGCCCCATGACGACAGTCATCAACACCGTAATTTCATCAAAAGCGAATTGATCTTGTTTAAGTACGGAAATACGTTTACCACCGGCAACGCTGACAGAACCTGAGGTTGTATCTAGGTCTCCCGAAAGTATCTTTAAGAAGGTGGATTTGCCCGAACCATTAGCACCGATAATGCCATAGCAATTGCCGGGGTTAAAAGTTATATTAACCCCGTCAAAAAGGATACGCTTGCCAAACTGGAGTGATACATTATTAGCTGAAATCATAAGAGCGGAAATTATAGCACAAGCATCGCCAAACTCCAACGAGATTTCATTCCCTTGCATAATTACCCAAATAGTGTTACTCTTGTAGACTTGTAACTTAACAATTAACATCTTTATGAAAGAAGACATGTCACCCAATGAACAGAACTTTTACGGGCTTGGTATCGCTCCGGCGATCCTGAGCGTCATCGAACGTTTAAAATTTACCATTCCCACTAAGATCCAATTTCAGGCTATTCCTATAGGCCTACAAGGCCAAGATGTCATGGGTATTGCTCAAACAGGAACAGGCAAGACCATGGCCTTCGGTATCCCTATTATACAGCGTTTAGCTCAGGTCAAAGGCCGAGCCCTGATAGTAGTCCCAACCCGTGAGTTAGCCATACAGGTCGATGAAAGTCTGCGTAAGATAGCCACTGCCATGGGCATCAAAACCACTGTTTTGATCGGTGGTGACTCCATGGGCAAGCAGATCCAGAGCTTAAAGTCACATCCACGTATTTTGATTGGCACACCTGGTCGCTTAATTGATCATATGCAGCAAAAAACACTAAATTTAACTGATGCTCATATTTTAGTATTAGATGAAGCGGATCGCATGCTTGACATGGGCTTTGGCCCTCAAATCGCCCAATTGTTAAAGCAAGTTCCGCATGAGCGTCAGACGATGCTATTTTCAGCCACTATGCCTGACACTATCATGAATATCGCCAAAAGTTATATGAAACTTCCTGTTCGCGTGGAAGTAGCTCCCACCGGAACCATGGCCGATAAGATCACTCATGAGTTATTTATCGTTCGCAAAGAATTAAAGAACGAACTATTGGAAAGCATGCTGAATAAATACAAAGGAACAGTGCTTATCTTCTGCCGTACTAAATTCTCTGTGGCACGTCTGACCAAACAATTACGCGCGATGAGGCACAACGCTGCGGAAATCCATTCGGACCGCTCGTTAAGTCAACGTAAAGAAGCTTTGGAAGGTTTTAAACGCGGGAAATACCGTGTATTAGTAGCCACTGACATTGCCGCGCGCGGCATTGATGTCATAGGGATAGAACTTGTGCTCAACTATGATCTGCCCGATGATCCGGAGAATTACATACACCGTATCGGCCGTACCGGTCGTGCATCATTAACCGGACATGCCGTCTCTTTTGCCACGCCTGACCAACGCTTAGACGTCAAGAATATTGAGAAACTCATCAATAAAACACTGCCTGTGACTGACAGCCATCCAACGATACCTTTGGAAAAATTCCATCATCCAAAGTCTCCGGTGATGGCTTTTTCTACTCCTCGCCGCATGCGCATGCGCCGAAGATGATCGTCTGACACGCCCTATTGATTCTTGATCCAGGATTCTGTTTCCGGCCCTACGTTGGATAGTTTCTTTAAGACAATATACATGTCGTTCTTTTTATCCAACTCTTCGCGGAATTTCTTTACATCCGCAAAACCTTGCCGAGGGATGGTGGCGCGTTTAAGATGGTATATGCTTTCCACCGTTATCGTTCCATCATCTTTAGTATACTTGACGGAAGCCTCCATAAAATCTGATCTCAGATCATAATCCGGCGGCACAAAGTTTATTTTCAAGCCCTCGGGAATATGATAGGTGTTGCGGTTAATGATCAAGGAATTAGTAGGTAAAAAAATAGGATAGTGACGCTTATCTTCTGAAAAATTAGGAACGTCCCCCGGCTGTTCTTCTTTTAAAAGGACCATATCATTGGCCACTTGGTAAACATTGGACGCCGTGTATTTAAAATTAAATTCAACCTGGCCATAACGATCTTCCAAACCCTTGGCATCGCGATCTGTTATTTTACCACCCTGAGCAAAGGTTGCCTGCAAGTTATCAAAAAATTTCTGTTTACTGCTATCACTATGAGGGTCCCAACTGCTTTTAAAATCTACTGACGCTTCCACAGGCATTTTCACTGAAACATTAAAATCAGCTGAACCATCATTACTTAAAGTAACATCGCTGGTCGATGCGATAGAATGAAAAGATGCCTCAGCTACAGGCAGGTCTTTAAAACGATAGGAATCAGGCTCAATGATCAATACATGGGCATTGTCATAGCTTGAAGGCCACTCTCCCAGATCAAATCCCTTAGTCTGTGGATCAATAAAATATTCTTGGCCATCGGCAATGAGCTCTAATAACACATGATCAAAGGCTGAAGGATCAGGCAATCGATGTTGCGGTTGCCCGTTAAACTCACCGCTAAATAAACAAATATTAGTATCAATACCCGCTATTTTCAGCATTTGCCTGGTCAATACGCTCAAATCCTTACAATCCCCATAACGGGCCTTAAAGATCTTGTCCGTCCCATGCAGGTCAACCGTATGGTCCCCCAGGCTCATGGATACATACCGGAAATTATCCTGAATAAACTCCACAATGGCCCGTATCTTGTCCTTCGAACTTATTTTATCTTTCACCAGATCCATAGCCTTAGCGGTAATGGCTGGGTCATCAATAGTATTTTTACTGATCATACCCCGCCACCAATCAGTCACCTGCTTCCAACTGCTTACGGACGATAAAGATAGCACTCCTATGACATCATCAGGTGGAGGCATAAATTCTTCAGTATCACTGTAAGCGGTATTTTCAAAGATAAAGGAATATTTGACCATCCCATTGATCTTCTCGATCTGAGGCTGTTGATCATTATTATAAGCAGAAAAATGAACAGATTCATTCTCAGGAAAAATATAGGAATAGCGTGTGTATTTTGTTGGTATAGAAGGATACGTCACTTCATCCCAAAACTGACCTGGCATTTCTTCTCTAAGAACCTTTGTTTTGACCCTTACATCGATGACCGTGCCAATATTGATCTGTGGCAAGCTAATGACCTTAAGGCGCATATCCGAATATAATGGCGACTGATCAAAGGCTGGCAAATCCTTAATATCAATAGCTTGAAGCTTCCTGCCGTCAGGGGTCTCAATAAAAGCCTCGATATCCGTAATTTCTTCACGGGATTTATTATAATAAATTGGCCACTGTCCTAAATTCTTGGCCGTCGCCTTCTGGATCTTGACCCGGGCATGATAATCTTCATCAAAAGACCAGTCATCATGAATGGTCGTATCTGTTTCTGTTAAAAGGCCGATATAAGGTTGATCACTATTCTTTTCTTCCCAAATATTTGGATCAACTATCTTTTCTTCGACCTTGCTTAAATCCTGGGCAATGGTTTGGCTACGGTCAAGGGCCGGAGTCTGGGCTGACACAAAGGTTGAAAAAAACGGCAAGAACAAAAGGAAAATAAATTTTTTCATAAATCGCAGGACCCTCTCATCCATTAAAATATGCCGCTGAGCCAATGGCTGTTTAAGCACGATCCCTTCCAGTGTTGTGCATCGGCTTAAGGCCACATACATCTGCCCGTGTGAAAATGTGCCCCAGCCTACATCAATGATCACACGATCAAAGGTCTGTCCCTGGGATTTATGGATCGTCACCGCCCAGGCTAACTTCAGGGGATATTGGGTAAAATAGCCCATGACCTTGGAGCCTAAAGATTTATTCTCTTCATCAAAATAATACTGATAAATCTCCCAGGTATGTTTTTTAACATCCACTTGATCGCCATCTTCCAATTCAACCATAATAACATCAATACCCCCTATTTCCTCAACTATGCGAACGATCTTGCCCAAAGACCCATTGACCCAGCGTTTTTCAGGATCATTGCTTAGCATCATCACCTGTGCGCCTGTTTTTAGTTCAAGGATCTCTGGAGTCGGCAGGGATTTACGTTCAAATTCACCGGATACAATTCCCTGATAGATCTTGGGATAACCCAATAAACCTTGCAGACGCTGATTATTAACTTTATCCGCCAGGGCATTGGTCGTAGTAAGGACGATATAAAAATCTTCCGCTGTTACTTGTGGCCCTGGTTTAAATCGACGATTAAGCGCCTCCCAATGATGAAGTTCAACACTGTTATCTCTAACAGCGTTAAGCAGACGGATAAAATGTTCGTCCTTTTGACGGTAAATCTTCTGTAACTGAACGATCTTATAATCTAATGACTCAAAAACCTTCGCTGAAAAAAAATAGGGCGTAGGATAATGGGTCTTAAAGATATCTTCTTCCCCATGGCCAACCACTGGGGGTAACTGGAAAAGGTCACCAAAAAAGATCATCTGTACGCCGCCAAAAGGCCGGTCATAATCCAGCCCATAAAGACGCAAGAAAATATCAATGCAGTCCATAAGATCTGCGCGCACCATGGAAACCTCATCGATGACAACAGCATCAAGTTCCTGGTACATCTTTCGCTTACGCTTGCGCACCGGTATGTCGCCCACACTTTCAGGGGTCACATCCGGCTTAAAATTAAAAAACGAATGAATGGTTTGGCCTTTAATATTAATGGCCGCCACTCCTGTGGGAGCGAGTACGGCGACGTTCTTGGCTGTTTTTTGACGGAAATACTGCAGTAAGGTTGATTTGCCTGTGCCAGCCTTGCCGGTAATATACATATGCTGACCGGTATTTTCCAAGGCCTCAAAAGCAAAAACAAATTCTTCGTTAAAATCAAGTTCTGCAAAATTTATCATGAGGATGCTTTATAAAATAATTTGCTTTAATTGCTGATGCGTTTTTAAATTCTCTTCACGGCTGGTAATGACTTCAATGATCGTTGATGTTGATGATCTCAGTGCCTGGGCATACACCTTCTTGAAATGGGCGGCATCCATAGGCTGGCTATAATTTAGCTCAAACATTGATGCGGCTCCTGCCAAGGTAAAGGGATGTGGCGTGCCCCAAAATTTTTCAAAACCTTGCTTGTATTCAGCGATAGGTAAAAAAGAAAAGATGCCTCCCCCACCGTTATTAAGAAGAACAATGACCAAAGGCACTGCCAGATCCTTGAGCATAGCCAAAGAATTCAGATCATGCAGAGCTGCCAGATCACCGATCATCAGTGTCACCGGCTGGCCTAACCCCCTCGCGTATCCGGCCGCAGATGCAATGATCCCATCAATACCGCTCGCTCCACGATTACCGTTGACCGAAACAAAATGACCCTTTGCATCAGCATATTTACCCATATCGCGTATAGGCATGCTATTGCTTAAAAACAATCCTTGTCCCTCAGGGATCATTTGAGAGACTAAACGCGCAATCCGAGGCTCGCTAAGACCCTCATCTTCAGAAAGGAAATTCTCTATAGCTTTATCAGCCATATGATTAGCCTTGGATAAAACCTTAAGCGCTGTTGAGCTTCTACGAACTTTAAGAAGCCCAATCACCGTCTGAATAAAATTACTGACACTGGCCTCAATGCGCAAGCTGACTTGATGATTTGGGTCATTGCGTAAAGCATGATCGATCACCATGACATATTCAGCCGGATCTTGCTTTTGGATAAAATCGTAATAACGCGAAGATGTCATTCGTCCGCCTAAATGAAGCACACCATCAAAGGATAATTTCTTTAAGATCTTTTCAGATAAAAGTAAATCTTCAAAATAATGGATAAGATTAGGATGCCTTTGCCCCAAACGTAAGCCCGAAGAAACATCCGCAAAGATCGGCCATCCTAATTTCTCCGACAGGCTTAATACTAATTGGGCTTCATCCACACCCGCAATCTTACCAACAACGATCAACCCATTTTTAATAACATCAAGACGAGCGGCAATTTTCTTAGGGATAGGTAAGGCAACAGATTCAAAACCTGTAACATAATCTGTATAGGGGCCTTGTGATTTTAGCCATCGATTTAAAGGCTTGGTATACATTTTAAGGTCTTCTGATGTTGCCACCAAGGTCAACGGCGGCCGGAACATGGCATTGATATGCACAACCCCATGATGGCGTACAGCCTGATACCAAGCTTGGTCAATCGTTGTTAGAACAAACTCCGGGCTGATCTTAGTATCCGGACAAGGCATATCCGTGGCCCATTCTGCGTACTTCCCATATAACCCAACCTGATCAATGGTCTGTACCGCCCCTGTTTGCCTTAACTCCGGCGGACGATCAGCAGTGATGACGATCAAAGGTAATTTTTTCTTGGAAGCCTCGATCACAGCCGGCAAAAAATTAGCCGCGGCCGTGCCTGAGGTACAGATCAACACAGCAGGCTTTTTGGCAGCAGCGCTATAACCCATCGCATGAAAGGCCAAAGCCCGTTCATCAAAATGTACAAAACTTTTAACCTTCTTATTTTGAGATAAAGCAATGACCAAGGGCGAGCTGCGTGAGCCTGGGGCCACACAAAAATATTCAACCCCGAGCCTGGAGAGCTCTTCAATGACTAATGTTCCCCAACAGTGGTTTATATTAGCAAAATTGTATGTTGAAAGGTGATTTCCCTGGGGTGCTTTCAAATTCAACGCTCCCTTGTTAGGCAACCTGCTTGGGGACACGGCTAAAGCCATGTCCCCTGGTTGGCTTCGCTCTTTTCAATGACTTATTGAATAATTTTTATAAAATTGCTGATCTTATTTTCGACTTCATCCCACTCGCTAGGAGCTTTTGAACCTTTGACGATCCCTGCCCCGGCATAAACAGATAATCTTTTGCCTCGAAGGAATCCGGAACGAATACCCACCACAAATTCAGCCCAATCCAAACCAACATAGCCAATAGGTGCCCCATACCAGCCTCTTGCAAACCCTTCTAATTCACGGATAATATCCATGGCTTTTTTTCTGGGCGTCCCTCCTAATGCCGGAGTTGGATGTAGGAATTCTAAAATATCTTCATCATTGATGCTATCTTTTAATTGACCTTGAAATTTCGTATTCAAATGATGTCCGTTAGGTAAGGTCAAAACACTAGGAGTCTTGTCTCGACTAAAAGTAGTACAAAATTCTCTAAAAGAAGCTTCAATAGCATCGACAACCAAGGCATGTTCATACTTGTTCTTATCCGAATTCTGCAATATTTGAGGATCGGAGGATTCAGGCATGGTGCCGGCCAAGGCTTCGGATTCAATGGCACGTTGATAACGGCGATAAAGCCGTTCTGGTGATGCCCCCAGAAAAACTGTTTTCTTAAATTGAAAGGCAAAATGATAACTGTTAGGTGTAACTTCCTTTAATTGACGCAGCATCAACCAGGGATCCGCAGCTTGTTTAAAATTAAGAGTGGTTTTACGCGCTAATACGACTTTTTCAACAGAAGGGTCTGAAAGAATACTCCCAACATCCTTTTGCCAAAGTTCTTTATTAGGCTCATCATTTCGTCGAAGGATCGTTGTGTTTAAAGAAGCTTTTCTTCCCGCTACTGGTGATTGGATATTAACCTGAATAGCGGCTAATTGCCTTAGGATGCTCTTTATATTTTCACGCCCTACCAAATTACAACAAAAGATCATTTTGCCGCTCTGAGCTGCCAGCTCAAATCTCGGGATAACAAAGCGATACGCCCCAAATTCTTCCCAATCTGGATCGGAATGCCGTTGGTCAAAACAAAACCCACCATACCATTGCAAATAAGGATATTGGGCAGATAAGGAATGACGCAGCTGTTTAAAAACCTGTCTATAATTTCCTAGTCTAATATCAGATAGACAAACCGCCTGACCTATGCCGGCAATGCTCACCGTATCGCTTTGATTGGAACCAAAGATCTTAACATCATCCTTCTGCATCGATAGCCACGAAAGCATGTCTACCGGATGAACCTTGATCTCAAGACGTTGAATAGATTTCGATGGCTTGTAAGATGATATGAACGAGGCCACCTGGTCTTGAGCTTCTTTGAGGGTAAAAATATTATTTATAGGCGACATAGATCGTGGCAGCTCCTCCCATCAGAGGATGAGGCTCAATATTGACAAATCCCATCTGCTTGAGGATCTTACAAAAACGATCTCCGTAGGGAAAGGTTTGGATGGTCTGGTTTAAATAAGTATAGGCTTTGAAATTCCCGGAAAATAAAAATCCCACCAATGGAACAATCGTCTGCAAATAAAGCCAATGACCCAGCTTAAGAATGGGATTTTGTGGTTTTGAAAATTCCAAAATTAGAACCCTGCCACCTTTTTTTGTAACCCTGTACATTTCTAAAAGGGCCAAACGCAAGTCCGGGATATTACGGATGCCAAAAGAAATTGTCACACAATCAAAGGTCCCCTCACTAAAAGGCAACGCTTGAGCATCCCCCTGTTGAAGGGTCAGACGATCATCCAAATGCTGATGCTGGATCTTTTTACGACCGATCTCAAGCATGTTGACTGCCGGATCTACCCCATAGCCCCAATGGATCTTCGGGTTATCTTTAGTTAGAACGATCAAAACATCCGCCGTACCGGTCGCCAGGTCCAAAATGGTTTGTTTATCAGTGTCCGGCAAAAACTGTTTTAACGCTCTTCGCCAGCGAACATCTTGCCCCAAAGACAAAAGACGGTTTAAAAAATCATACCGCCCAGCAATGGCGTTGAACATTTTCCAGGAATCAGATTTGGACAAAACTAAATTTTTAGATATCATGTATAGATCCCAATAACAAAGACTACCTCTATAGGCCTGATAAAAAATGCTCCAAATATTTGCGGGTGCCTTGCAATAATCCTCCCACATAACAAGGCTCAAGAAGAGGATCATATTCCGCTAAGAATTCTGATGCCACCAAAATAGAATTCTGAAAGCCGACAGCCTGAAAAGCTGGATAATCATTGCCTTCTTTTGCGCCATCATCCCCAATGTAAACGATATCCAAAACTTGGGGCCGAGTTTTGTCTTGGGCTAAGACCAAGGCCTGTTTTCGGTAATCTGTAACAGGTACTGCCTGTCCTTGCGTATTAACATACACCAATTCTGCCCCGCCATTGCCTGCCACCAATACCCTGCAATAAACATCTGGAGGCAAAGCATCAACTAAACGTTTAAAAGAACGATTAAGATCATTGCCTGAGACCAACATGAATACCCCGCCGGCTTGCAAATAGGCACAAAGAGCTTCCCGGACAGGACTTTCAGCCAACGTCGGCAAGAAACCAACACGCGGGCCGTCATAGATCGTGCTATCCCCATCAGCCGCAATGACTATTTTACTTTGACGGCTGTCAATGTGCGTCCCGGGCTGATAATTCATTTCTTTAAGCACATCTTCAAAAGCCCCTTGCAAAAAACGAATGGGCACAGATTTATCAACCCCATTCACATTAAACTCTATAGATGATGTACCTGCTAATTTCAATTGAATGCCTATGCCTATTTCCTTACATTTTTGAGCAATTCTGACCACGGCCTGGTCACGCTGAAGCCCCCAAATACCCTTGGCCACCATTTGCGCGGCACCTTCGGATGTTTGGCCACGCACTTCTATGCGTACAGGATAATTAATAGCTTCTATCGTATCTGAACCATAATCGACTAATTTATCATCAGTAAAATCCAGAGGATCAGCCTGAAAAGAAACTATTGCCTCACGCGCCTCACCCATAAACTCATCCGCGTCGGCCTGCGATAAAAAGGCCCGTATGGTTTCACCACTTAATTGAATGATCGACTTTAAATGATCAGGACTAATTAACGTTAACATGTCAAATTTGCTCTTTGACCTTTGCGCCGCTGATGTAGGTTACAATATCAATAAAGTCCTTCATTTTCTTGGCGTCTTTTTTCCCAGGAGACTCCTCGACACCACTATTGACGTCCACCGCATATGGCCTTAATTCATTGACCGGTTCGATGACATTCTGAGCGTTTAAACCGCCGGATAAAATGATCGGCACTTCACTGGCTGATTTGATCTGTTTTAAAATATTCCAATCAAATGTCTTTCCGGTGCCGCCATAATTAAATTTGTCGTAGGTATCAAATAAAAATGCATCCACCTTATAGGGTTCCACGATCTTAGGATCAAAGTTCTCGCCGACGCGAAAAACCTTAATGATCTTAACATTGTACCGTTTGAGCCGATGGGCAAAATGATGATCTTCTTCCCCATGCAATTGCACCGCGCGCAGCCCGCAATGATTGATGATATCCCGCATGGCCCCGGCATTATGGTTGACAAAAACACCGACGGGAGTAATAAACGGCGGCAAGGCATCAATGATCTTTTTAGCTTTAAAAGGCGAAATATAACGCGGGCTTTTTTTATGAAAAATGAACCCTACCGCCCAAGCACCTACGCGAGCAGCCCTTTGGGCATCGAGCTCACTGGTAATTCCACAAATTTTAACGCGTACCATACATCACTTCCTTTATTTTAGCGCCGATATCGGTCGAACGCATAAAAGTCTCCCCGATCAATACGGCATGAGCTCCGGCCTCTTGTACTCGCCGGATATCTTCATGTGTTTTAAGGCCGCTTTCGGCCACAATGATAATTCCCTTAGGCACCTGTGGGATCAACTTCAAACAATTATTTACATCGACCTTTAAACTTTGTAAATTTCGATTATTGATACCAATGATCTCCGCATTGGCTGAAAGAGCCCGTTTGAGTTCAGCTTCATCATGGACTTCAACCAAACAATCCAGCCCCAAACTATGGGCAACCTTGATTAATCCCTTCAACTGATTATCCGACAACATAGCCACGATCAAAAGCACTGCTGAAGCCCCGTAAAAGAGCCCTTCATAGATCTGAAATTCATGCAGGATAAAATCCTTCATAAGGACCGGAACATTACAGTTATCGCTGACCTTGGCTAAATACGCGAATTTTCCTAAAAAATACTTCTCTTCCGTCAATACCGAGATGGCCGTGGCATTATTCTTGATATAGATCCCGGCGATCTTGGTCACATTAAAATCTTCACGGATAAGGCCGGCAGATGGCGAAGCTTTCTTGATCTCCGCGATCAAGTTGATCTGACCTGGCCTGGAGATAGCCTTTTTAAAGACTTCATACCGCCGCTGTCCCGTAGGCTTCATATTCTTGATCAAATTCAGGTAATAGGCCTTCTTGTGGGACAAAGACAATAATTTGTGTTCGACCATTACTTTTAAAAAGTCAACGGACACGATTGGTAAACTCCTTTAATTCTTCCAACTTTTGCAAAGCGCGCCTGGAATCAATGGCATGCTCAGCCATATTTATGCCTTGCTTCAGATTTTCCACGCTACCCGCTGTATAAAGCGCATAAGCGGCATTGACCACCACAATATCACGACGAGCCCCATGCTCCCTTTCCAAGATCGCACGGACAAGCGCTGCATTGACAGAGGCATCGCCGCCAACCAGGTCCTCTATACGGGCGCGCTTAATACCTAATTCATCCGGGTCGATATCGTAACTGATTATTTCCTGGCCGTTAAATTCGCTGACAAAGGTCTTGTCTGTAGTCGTGATCTCATCAAGGCCGTCATTGCCATGTACCACCAAGGCACGCTTAAGCCCCAGATTCTTCAACACCTGGGCCATAGGTTCAAGCAATTCTCGGCTGTACACCCCCATGACCTGATGAGTGGCCTGCGCTGGATTGGTCAGCGGCCCTAAAATATTAAAGATCGTCTTGACCCCTAACTCTTGACGGGCAGGGGCCACATTTTTCATCGCTGGATGCAAACGTTGGGCAAATAAAAAAACCAAGCCGATCTTATCCAAACATTCACTCAGATGCTTCTCTTCAACATTCAGATTGACACCTAAAGCTTCCAGAACATCCGCGCTGCCGCATCGGCTGGAAACACGGCGGTTGCCGTGTTTGGCCACGGCCACTCCACAGGCCGCAACAATAAGAGCGGTCACCGTTGATATGTTAAAAGTGTCTTTATGGTCCCCGCCAGTACCAACAACGTCCAGAATAACCTGGTGATGGGTTTTGACCGGTACCACAAACTTTCTCATGATCAAGGCACAGGCTGTGATCTCTTCAACCGTTGGCCCCTTTTTATTGAGAGCCAATAAGAAATCTTTGATCTGTGCTAAAGGCGCTTGCCCGGACATGATCAATTCCATGACCACGGTTATCTCATCATGGCTGAGATTTTCGCCTTGCTCAACTTGTAAAATGTATTCGCGCATCATAGCTTAAAAATGACGTTGAACAAAATGTTCAACGTCATCCTGAGGCAACTGCCGAAGGATCTTAAGACACCTTAAGATTCCTCGCTACGCTCAGAATGACGTTATAATTTCAAAAAGTTCTTCAGCAGATTCATTCCCTGTTTTGTCAAGATCGACTCCGGATGAAACTGCACGCCGTAGATAGGATAGGTTTTATGCTGCACCCCCATGATCTCACCATCATCGGTGGTCGTAGCCGTCACTGTCAAGCACTGTGGAACATGCTTGGGGTCAATGACCAAAGAATGATAACGGGTAGCTTCAAAAGGATTAGGCAGGTCTTTAAAAATCCCCTGACCATCATGTTTGATCATGGATGTCTTGCCGTGCATCAGGCGTTTGGCGTTGATGACCTTGCCTTCAAAGGCATAACCAATGCCCTGATGCCCCAGACAAACACCTAAAACCGGGATCTCAGGACCTAATTGTTTAATAATATCAATGGAAATACCTGCGTCTTCCGGACGGCCAGGCCCCGGAGAAATGACGATCTTCTCTGGCTTCATCTTGCGGATCTTGGCGATGGTCAAAGCATCATTACGATACACCTGGACCTTTTGTTTAAGCTCCCCAAAATACTGCACCAGGTTATACGTAAATGAATCATAATTGTCGATCATAAGGATCATAAAATTACCTTATTCTTTTTCCCGATAAACTTTAGCGCCAATACCGGTTAGTTTTCCGTCGAGATCTTCATAACCGCGGTCAAGATGGTAAATGCGGTAAATTTCAGTCTTTCCATGGGCCACCAAACCTGCAATGACCAAGGCCGCCGAAGCACGCAGGTCAGAGGCCATGACGGGAGCACCGTATAAATGCTTGATCCCCTCAACGATGGCCACACCGGCATCCCTACGGATCTGTGCGCCCATACGATTTAATTCAGCAATATGCATAAAGCGGTCCGGAAAAACCCGGTCAGTGATAATACTTACTCCAGGCGTTATGGCCATCAAAGCCATATACTGGGCCTGCAAATCCGTCGGAAAACCAGGATGAGGATGGGTAACAATATTGGCCGGACGCAAGGTCTTTTTGACCTTAACGCGTATATCCCCGCCGTCTTTGCGCACGTCAACCCCGATCGACTGCAATTTATCAACCAGGGCCAATAAATGATTATACTGCGCATCTTTAACGAGGATATCACTTTTAGCCGCCGCAGCCAGAAGCAAAAATGTTCCAGCCTCGATACGGTCCGAACCCATTCTATAACTAATGCCATTTAATTTGCGTACCCCGTTGATGACGATCCGGGGCGTACCATGCCCTTCAATTTTAGCGCCCATACCGCTTAAAAAATTCCCCAGGTCTTCGATCTCCGGCTCACAGGCTGCAGATTCTATAATGGTCTCTCCATGCGCCAAACTCGCTGCCATCATCACATTGGCTGTAGCCAACACCGACGACCCGAATGTCCCGCCTAAATACATTTGTGAGCCTTGTAGCTTGGTAGCTGTAGCAATCACATAACCGCCGTCAAAATCCGCCTTTACCCCCAAGGCCATGATCCCTTTCATATGCAGATCGATGGGGCGCACACCTATAACGCAACCGCCGGGCATTGATACCTTGGCCTTGCCTAATTTGGCAAGCAAAGGCCCCAGGACGCAAAATGAACCACGCATGGTTGACACTAATTTATAATCCGCCACATGATTATTGACGCTACCGGAAATAACCACCTTATTGGCGCTAATTTCAACGGTCTTTCCCAATGAGCGAAGCAATTTGCACATGGTCAAGGTGTCGCGCAATTTGGGAATATTACGTATCTCACAAACACCGTCTGTTAGCAAACTCGCCGCTAAGATCGGCAAGGTTGCATTTTTGGAGCCGCTGACCCTGATCTCCCCCTTAAGAGGTTTGCCGCCTTCAATGATAAATTTTTCCATGAATACCTTTCTTATGATCTAATAGCCTTGATAATTCTATCCCGTCCAGCCAAATCCTGGATGATCTCTATACTTGAAAAAGCCTCTTGGGCTTCAATAAGCTTCTTTATAGCCTCTGCCTGCCCATCGCCAAATTCCATCATAAGATAAGCGCCACCTCTTAGCAAGTGAGGAGTATATTTTATAATAATCCTGTAAAAATTCAATCCATCCCTTCCCCCATCCAAGGCTATGGCAGGCTCTTTTTGGACATCCTCCGGTAGGACGCTTAACTGATCGGTGGGAATATACGGGGGGTTTGAAATAACCAGATCAAACTGAAAATCTGATGAATAATCTTTCAAATCCTTATGGATAAATTCGATGCGATCCTCAACCCCATGCCGTTTAGCATTTGTTTTGGCCACTTCCATAGCCTTAGCTGAAATATCAATACTGATAATGCGGGATTTAGAAACGAATTTAGCCAAGGCTATGGCAATATTACCGGAGCCTGTGCCCAGATCAAGAGCTCGCCCTGATTTGAAAATTTTAAGGGCGGCATCCACCAACTGCTCTGTCTCAGGCCTTGGGATCAATACCGACGGGTTAACAGCTAATTCCAACCCCATAAAATTGCATGTGCCTAAAATGTATTGCAAAGGCTCACCAGATTCCCGCCGATGTTTAAACTTCTCAAATTGTTCTTGCTGGAAATGTGTTAACGCAGCTTTATTAAGGACTAGATCAATAGACCGGCATTGCAGGATATGCGTGAGGATAATTTCATCTTCTGTCATTTAAAAATAACTTTGATATTTTCTCCCCAATTACTTTTATAATACGTTATAAGCCTGGGTCTCGTTAAATAAAAAATGATACTCATAAGGATCACAAATAAAACTATATCTCCGACTGACAATGGGATCCCGAAATAAAAAGCAACGACCCCATAGAATATCCTAAAGATAGCAAAAGTCATTATCCCTAACCGTCCCCAATTCTTGATGGTCCACAAACCGTAAAGGGCAACAAAAACGATGAGCGCGTTTGCGCCAAGGGACCATATTTGGTAAGACGTGAATCTTAATGATTGTTGCTCCCAATACCGGTCATAATCATCTACTGTTCTGATATTCAATTTCTCATACTCAGCCGATTGAATTATTTTAGCCTTTTCTTCCAGACTTTTATGCCTATAACCTTGGGTTATGTCTGCGACCAGCCCCCAAATTAAAATAGGCAAAAGAACTAAAATCACAAGGAATATAGATATAATTTTTATACCTCTTGGAGCTTTTTTCATATTATTTCCCCACTTCAGCCTGTTCTTTAAGGTCTTTTTCCGCGGCTATAAGGGCATTGGTCAATTCATCCATGTCCCCGTTTAAAATGCTTTCTAACTGATGGCTGGTAAATCCGATACGATGGTCCGTGACGCGCCGATCAGGAAAATTATAGGTACGGATCTTTTCACTGCGATCCCCTGACCCTACTTGGGACCTGCGTAAAGCTGATTCTTTTTGAAAGGCTTCCTGCTGCATATGATCCAAAATACGCGCCCGCAGGATACGCATGGCCTTGGCACGATTTTTTAACTGGGAGCGCTCATCCTGACAGACCACTACAGTCCCCGTTGGTAAATGGGTAATACGCACCGCTGAATCCGTGGTATTGACGCTCTGCCCACCGGGTCCGGAAGAACGATACACATCAATTTTCAAATCCTTAGGATTGATTTCCAGATCGATTTCTTCAGGTTCAAAGAGGATCGCCACCGTAACTGCTGAGGTATGGATACGGCCTGAGGCTTCGGTCGTGGGCACGCGCTGCACACGATGAGCACCGCTTTCCCATTTGAGACGCTTGGAACACTCCTTGCCGCTTAACGAAAACACAACTTCTTTAACGCCACCGGCCTCAGTGTCCACATAGCTCATCAGCTCAAGTTTCCAACCTTTAAGGTCAGCATACTTGGTGTACATACGATAGAGGTCCCCGGCAAAAAGGCTTGCTTCCAAGCCTCCGGTACCTGCCCTGATCTCTATGATGATGTCTTTATCCGGTTCGTTCTTGGAAGGATCTAAATGATCGGTGAGTTCCTGAGCGGTATTTTGCAACTGGGCATCTAATTCAACGAGCTCAGATTGAGCAAGCTCTCTGAATTCATGATCCCCCTTGGCCTTAACCATTTCCTGTAACTCACGGATCTGGCTTAAGGTCTTTTGATAAGAGCGGTAAAGTTCAATGAGCCCGCCAAGATTGGAAAATTCTTTAGCTAGTTTGCCGTATTGGTTGGTGTCAGATAAAACATTCTCGTCAGCTAGAAGTGCTTCCAGCTCACGAAAACGTTCTTGGGCTTTGACCAGCTTTGCTTCATCATTTGGTCTTAGCATAACGCTTGTTGAAGCGTTCAATACGACCAGCCGTATCAACGAGCTTCTTAGATCCTGTAAAGAAAGGATGGCATTGGGAACAAATCTCCACGCGAACCAATTTCTTGGTTGCACGGGTATGGATCACATTCCCGCAAGCGCACGTGATGGTGGCTGCTTCGTAACTGGGATGAATATTGGCTTTCATTTGTTTTCTATCTCCTTGAAGTCATTCATTTTTGAAGGCGTTATAATACATTATTTATTCATATTTTGCAAGAAGTCTGTGTTGGTCTTGAACTTGGATATTTTATCGATCAAAAGCTCCATGGCTTCCGCGGAATTAAGATCATTAAAAGCCTTACGCAAGAGCCAGGCGCGTTGTAGATCGCCTTCCGGTACCAATAACTCTTCATGGCGGGTATTGGAACGCTTGATATCAATGGCCGGATAAATACGGCGTTGGAACAGATTACGATCAAGCTGTAATTCCATGTTTCCGGTACCCTTAAATTCTTCGAAAATAACCTCATCCATACGGCTGCCGGTATCGACCAGGGATGTGGCGATGATCGTCAAAGACCCACCTTCTTCTATATTACGGGCCGCACCAAAAAAGCGTTTAGGTTTATGCAACGCGTTGGAATCCACACCACCGGAAAGGATCTTGCCTGAATGCGGCACCACGGTATTGTAGGCGCGGGCTAGACGAGTAATACTGTCAAGCAGGATCACCACATCGCGCTTATGCTCAACTAAGCGTTTGGCTTTTTCAATGACAACTTCAGCGATCTGAACATGGCGCTCAGCTGGTTCATCAAAGGTAGAAGCAATGACTTCCCCCTTAACAGAGCGTTGCATATCTGTAACCTCTTCCGGACGCTCATCGATCAAAAGGACGATCAAAATAACTTCCGGGTGATTGGTAACAATAGCATTGGCCATTTTCTGCATCAACACGGTCTTACCACTATAAGGTGGAGCAACGATCAAAGCACGCTGGCCTTTACCGATGGGTGTTAACAAATTGATGATACGGGTGGATACTTCTGTTTGGGTTGTTTCCAGATTCAAACGTTCTTTGGGATACAGAGGCGTTAAATTATCAAAGAAGATCTTGTCTTTGCATTTTTCAGGATTTTCAAAATTAACTGCTTCCACCTTCAAAAGGGCAAAATATTTTTCGCCTTCTTTAGGCGGGCGGATCTGGCCGGAAACCGTGTCCCCGGTCTTAAGATCAAAACGTCGGATCTGGGA
>Ga0302320_10002327_pt1 | contig 44880 bp, 41 predicted proteins | sample Bog_T0_3_FD_202130 | JGI IMG/M metagenome (GOLD analysis project Ga0302320, IMG submission 202130) | Peat permafrost microbial communities from Stordalen Mire near Abisko, Sweden - Bog_T0_3 | ecosystem: Environmental > Terrestrial > Soil > Wetlands > Peat | place: Sweden: Abisko, Stordalen Mire...
TTACGGTTCTCGGCCTGATCCTGTTCAGCGCAGTGGAGCTGCTCGAGCGGCTAGCGATCCCTTATAATGAACCCGTCAGCGGCAACACCGGGATGGGAACAATGTGATCTACTTACGTGCCCGACCGGCTGCCAAGCGCATGCTTGACGGGTTTTTCGACACGCATTGTTTCAAACTAGCCGGTTCGGACCCTGTGCACTGGGCGCCCAGGTAGTTACACTGCCTGTGCCATTGATCCTCACACGAAATCCCGCAGTCTGGTGCAGGCGCTCAATTCCGGGATTGAAATGCGCGGTTAACCCATCGGATGCGCCATTTTGAAGGCTAAGAGCATGCGCAATGAGCGATCAGCCCCCCAAGGCAAATCCGAAGGACGATCGGTGGCCATGCGTTCAGGCATCGGTGATCCGTCCGGCGGGCGGCATGCCCCGCCCGCAGTTTCGAAATCCTCGCTCACTTCTGCAGGCAAGTCTTCGAAATCGTCCACCGCCAAATCGGGTCGTTCGGCCAACGTCGAAGCGAGGACTGCCAGCAACGCCCGCCAGCGCATCCTGGACGTCGCGACCAAGGAGTTTTCCGCCAAGGGTTACGATGGCGCGCGGGTAGATGACATCATGCGTCACAGCAAGGTCAGCAAAAACCTGATCTATCACTATTTTGGGAGTAAGGAAGAACTGTTCATCAAGGTGCTGGAATCGGCCTATAGCGGCATGCACGAATACCAGATGAGCTGGCCGCTGGACGTCTCGTCACCGATTGACGGCATCCGCAAGCTTGTGCAGTCGACGTTCAAATACTGGAAAGAATCGCCCGAATTCATCGGTCTTTTGAATTCTGAGAATTTTCACAAGGGGCGACACCTGCGAAAATCCAAATTGAGCAAGGCCGGATATTCCGGACTGCTCGGGCATATTTCGGATCTGCTCAGGAAAGGGAACAAGTCGGGCGATTTTCGTCCGAATGTCGATCCGATCGAGCTTTATATATCGATCTCGGCGCTCGCTTATCATTATCTCTCGAATCGCTACACGCTATCCTATCTCATGGACAGAAAGCTCTCGAGCGAAAGCGAGATGAAGGTCCGTATCAAGCACATCGAGGATCTGATCCTCGGCTACCTTCGCTATGGCGCGCCGTGTTCGCGATAGTGCTGCACCACCGCAGCCAAGTCGGCACCGTCTCATTGATTGGACGAATATCTGCTCGCCATGTTCCGATAGTCCGGCGCTGGCGGAGTTTTCTCAGGCCGTCTTCAAGTGATCGTCCCGACGCTTGAACAGTTCGTCATCGGCGTATCCCATGGTCTGCGGCTTTCCCCGGCCGATCATGACTTGGAAATACACGGGCTCCAGGCTGTCGTTCTGATAGCCGTGAATGACGCCAGCGGGACAGGAGATGCACTCCCATGGTCCCAGTCGCCGTGTGATCTTGCGTCCGTCCTCGTCCTCAACGAACACGTCGAGATGTCCCTTTAGCACGAAGAATACTTCCTCGACCTCATGTGTGTGCGCGGCATTGCCCTGGCCCGGCGGCACGAACATGATCGACAGCGTGAAATTTCCGGCGGGAATCGCTGACGTATCATTGTGCTTGCCGCTGCCTCCGGCGCCAATGAAGCGGTGCTGAGCGCGCTTGAAGCCTTCTATTTTAGCGTCCTCGAAGGCATTCCAATCGGCCTTGCGGTCGGAGAAGCGCGCAACGTAACGTTCGATAATATTGTCGATCGAAACCCCTTCGAGCTCCTTGGGACGCGGATGCCTCGCGGTAGCCATGTCAATCTCCTGAAAATGCTTCAAAGACGCGCCGAATAGACGTTCGACCTCCTAATCGGTATGTCTTGTTGACCAAACCGTCAACTGAAATTCAAATGAGCTGACTTGCTTTTTGGTCCGTCGCAGCGGCGCTGCATCCCGCTTGTGCATTTCCGCAATTGACGGCTAGTTCTTAAGCAAATGTCGCCGGTTTGCTTGTTTAGTTCAGAACCTGAGGCGGATGGTGCCGATTGGAACCTGCGGCCGGCTTGCGTTCCATTCAGTTGACGAGATGGTCAACATCGGACATGTTTCGGTGCGTTCGCTAGCAGCGACGCAATTTGAAACGTGCTGGAGCCCAATGAAGCCGTCCTCCTTCGATTACAAATCGCCCGCGACGCTCCATGAAGCCGTCAGTCTGCTCGAGTCCGGGAATGGAAACGCAAAATTGATCGCTGGCGGCCAGAGCCTGATGCCGATGCTGGCATTCAGGCTCGCGGTGCCGGAACTGCTGGTCGATCTCAAGCGAATTCCCGGCCTCGACGTCATCAACATCGGGGAGGATGGCGTCCGGATCGGAGCTCGGGTGCGTTGGTGCGATATTGCGCGCGATCGGCGGCTACTTCGCGCGCAGCCGCTGCTGATGGAGGCGATCACGCATGTTGCCCACTATCAAATTCAAAATCGCGGCACGATCGGGGGGTCGCTCGCTCATGCCGACCCGGCTGCGGAGATGCCAGGCATCGCCGTCACCTGCGACGCACAGATCGCCATCATTGGGAGCGCCGGCGAGCGGATCGAGCGGGCCGCCAATTTCTTTACTGGCCCGCTACAGACGAGTCTTGGTCCCGACGAGATTCTGACCGAAGTTCGTCTACCGCCCTGGCCATCGGCCCGGCGTTGGGCTTTCAGGGAATTCGCCCGACGCAAAGGCGACTTTGCCATGGCTGGCATCGCGCTTCATTACGATCTTGATGACAAGCAGTGTGTGGTAGATGCGCATGTCGGCGCGATCGGGGTTGCGGATCGTCCGATCCGGCTGGCCGCCGCCGAGGCTGTATTGAACGGTGGGCCCGTCAATGAAAACAACATCGCGGCGGCAGCAGCGGCTGCGCGCGCGGAGATCGATCCACCCTCGGACATCCACGCGCCGGGAGCCTATCGTCGTGCGCTGGTCGCGACGCTTCTGACACGCGGCCTCATTCAATCTATTGGCCGATAACCCGCGGTGAACCGCATGAAAATCAAATTCCAGCTCAATGGCGATACTGTGAGCACGGAGGTCGAGGCTCGCACCAGCCTCGCGGATTGCTTGCGCGACAATCTCGGGAAGAACGGCACGCATTTGGGCTGCGAGCACGGGGTTTGCGGAGCCTGCACGGTGTTGCTGAACGGAGAAGCTGTCCGATCTTGCCTGATGCTTGCGGTCCAGGCGGACGGCGAAAAAGTAATCACCGTCGAGGGACTGTCCGGCGATGAGCTCTCGCCCTTGCAGGCGTCGTTTCGCAAGCATCACGCGCTGCAATGCGGCTTCTGCACGCCCGGCTTCATCACCACCGCGCATGCATTGCTGAGCAACGAGCCGGACGCGGACGAGAACCGAATTCGCGACGTGCTCTCAGGAAACCTCTGCCGTTGTACCGGTTACATATCGATCGTCGAGGCAGTCATGGATGCCCGCAAATTCTACGCCGTGCATGAGGAACAGCAATGAAAGTCGCAAATTCTTACATCGGCCGTCCGATGGAGCGGATCGAGGATCTGCGGCTATTGCGCGGCAGAGGCACCTTTGTTTCCGACGTCAACAAGCCGAACCAGCTCCATGCGGTTATCCTGCGCAGTTCCGTTGCGCATGGCGTTATATGCTCGATCGATCGCTCCCGGGCCCTCGCGCTGCCGGGAGTTAGCCATGTCCTCGTTGCGGCGGATTTCGCCAACGTCGTACCGAAAATTCCGCTCCGGTTGCAGCCACTACCGCAGCTCGAACCGTTCCATCAGCCGGTGCTCGCGCAGGACAAGGTTCGCTATGTCGGCGAGCCTATCGCGGTCGTACTTGCCGACACAGCGGCGATCGCCGAAGACGCGCTGGAAAATATCGACCTTGAGATCGAGCCGCTTGCCGCCATCACCAGCCGCGAGCAGGCGGAGGCGATGCCCTCGGTGCTGTTCGAGGACCATGGCTCAAACGCAGCCATCACCTGGAAGGCGTTCCGGGGCGACGCCGACGCCGCCTTCAAGACCGCCGATTATGTCCGGCGGGACAGGTTCAAGGTCCAGCGCCATGCGGCGATGTTCATGGAGCCCCGCGGCTTTGTGGCCGCCTGGGACGGCGCGGTGCAGAAGCTCACTGTCTGGGGAGCGGCCAAGACCGCATGGTACAATCGCCGCGTGTTGGCGGATGCACTCGGTCTCGAGGTCGACGCCATAGAACTTGTCGAAGTCGACGTCGGCGGCGGCTTCGGCTCGCGCGGGGAGTTCTATCCCGAAGATTATCTCATTCCCGCCGCGGCGAAGCTTGTCGGCCGCCCGGTCAAGTGGATCGAAGACCGGCGCGAACACATGATGACTGCCAACCATGCGCGGGACATCGAATGTGATGTCGAGATCGCAGTCAGCCGCGATGGGAAATTTCTGGCGCTTCGCGGTCAGGTGTGGGCGGATATCGGGGCCTACATCAGGACCAACGGCTCGGTCGGCCCGCGCAACGTCGCACAATACATGTCGGGTCCATATTGTATCGAGAACATCGACCTGAAAAGCACGATGTTGACGACCAACAAGACGCCCAGCGGCACCTATCGCGGTCCCGGCCGGTACGAGACCGATTTCGCCCGCGAGCGCATGATCGATCTCGTTGCCCGCGATCTCAAGATCGATCGTGTCGAACTGCGCCGTCAAAACCTGGTTGCCGACGCGCAGATGCCTTACCCACTCGCAAGTATCACGCCCTACGACAGCTCGACGGAGCTGGACAGTGGCGACTATCACGCGGTGTTCGATCTCTGCTTGAAGGAATTCGACTGGTGGGAACGGAGCAAGCTGCGAGGCAAGCCGATCGATGGTTACTATCACGGTCTGGGAGTCGGCAGTTTTATCGAGGGTGGTGCTGCTGGACCGAAGGAAGAGGCGCGGCTGGTGTTGGAGACCGACGGTTCGCTGTCGGTCTATATCGGTTCGTCGTCGGTCGGGCAGGGCCTCGAGACGATTATGGCCCAGATCGCCGCTGATGCCACCGAACTGCCCTACGAGAGGATCACGATCCATCACGGTTCGACGAGCCATGTGAAGGATGGATACGGCGCTTATCACTCGCGTTCCACCGTGATGGGTGGTTCGGCGATCCTGCTCGCCGCCGAGAAGCTGAAGGACGCCATCCGCAACGCCGCGGCGGTCCGTTTCGGCTGCGTGCCGAGCGAAATCGCGCTCGATGGCGAGCAGGTCAGCCATGGCGGCAAGGCCATGGCGCTCGCCGGACTCGCCGATGTTCCAATCGAGGTAGAGGCTTCATTCTTCAACAAGAAATACACTTGGGCTTACGGCACCCAGGCAGCCCATGTCGCGGTGGATCCCGGAACCGGACACGTCAAGGTGATCGATTATCTCTCGGTCGAAGACGTCGGACGCATGATCAATCCACTGACGCTTCATGGCCAGGCGATCGGCTCGATCGTGCAGGGCCTTGGCGGAGCATTTCTGGAAAATCTCGTCTATGACGAGAACGGGCAGCTTCTGACCGGATCATTCGCCGATTATCTGCTGCCGACCGCGTCGGATTTTCCCAACATCCGCTCGATTACGCTGGAGCTCAAACCTTGTCCGAACAATCCGCTCGGAGCCAAGGGCGCGGGTGAAGGCGGCCTCATTCCAGTCGGAGGGGTCATGGCCAATGCCATCGCTGACGCGCTGTCCCATCTTAATGTGCAGCCCATGGAGTTGCCGCTCACGCCGGCGCGGATCTGGCAGCTCGTCGAAGATGCGCAAGCGGCGGCAAGTTAGTAGCAGCCGGGGATGGGTACTGTCGAAGACGTCGTCGGCGAAAAGCGCATGAGGCCGCGACAGAGAGGAGGCCACCTTGGCCCGCCGTAGCAGCGATTCGTCGCGGGTTCGCGACAAGATACTGAAACAGGCGACGGAAGAGTTTGCCCGGATTGGTTTCGAAGGCGCGCGGGTGGACCGCATTGCCGAGCGCTGCGGCGTCAGCAAGAACATGCTGTACTACTACTTCAAGTCGAAGGAGGGATTGTTCGTTGCGGCGCTAGAGCGAATGTATCAGAACCTGCGCGACCAGCAGAAGGACCTCTCGGTTCGCGCCAGCGATCCCCTAACGGCGATGGAACAACTGGTTCATCATACTTTCGGTGCGTTCAAGAGAAATCCCAGCACGATCCGGCTGATGAACGAGGAGAACAAGCATCGCGGCAAGTATATTCGCAAGTCCGCTCGCATGCGGGATCTCTACAATCCGCTCGTGGATACTATCCGCTTCGTTCTCGAACGAGGCGCTGCGGATGGAATTTTCAAGGCAGGCCTTGATCCGAAGGTCGTCTATCTGACGTTATCTTCGCTGTGCTACCACTACCTCTCTAACCAATACACACTTGAGATAGCGCTTGATCGTGATCTTGGATCGGACGAGTCGCAGAAGCAGTGGGTTGCCCACGTCAGCAATCTGATGCTGCTTTATTGTCTGGTCGAGCCCGGCGCCGCCATTCGGAAGAAGCCGCAGCGCGAGTTGATGATCGGGTAGGATCGGGTTCCAATCTCTTGCAACAAAATTAGCCAGCGTTTGATGCTTTGCGCGGCGGCGTGCACGCCATGCTCGGCTCGACCTCAGTTGACTGAACAGTCAACTGTGACCTATCTTTGATCTACATCAACGACAGCTTCTTTCACAGGGCGGTTGGGACGATGACAACACCGATGTTGCGGGCAGAAGGAGACCACGCGGATGCGATTCGGCCTCGCTCCGGGCAGCCGGCCACGCCGTTGCCGCCGTTGATTCAAATCGCGGGTCTCGACAAGCGGTTTTCTTCACGGTCGGGCGAGATCGTAACGGCGCTTTCAAACGTCAACCTTGAGATCGCGGATCATGAATTCATTTCGGTCGTAGGGCCGAGCGGCTGCGGCAAGACCACGCTTCTGAGGATACTGGCGGGTCTCGAGCAGGCATCCACGGGAACGGTGACATCCGGCGGCGAGGCTATCACGGAGCCGCGCGCCGACGCCGGTGTCGTGTTTCAGCAGGCTTTGTTGCTGCCATGGATCACCGTGCTCGACAACATCATGCTTCCAGCCCAGTTGAAGAAAGATACCTCGGCGGCGACGATCAAGCGGGCAGAGAGCCTGCTTGAATTCATGGGACTGAAGGATTTTTCCCGGAAGTATCCCTTCGAATTGTCCGGCGGCATGCAGCAGCGGGTCTCGATCTGCCGTGCCTTGATGCGAAATCCGAAAATTTTGCTGATGGATGAACCGTTTGGCGCGCTTGACGCGATGACCCGCGAGTCCATGAACATGGAGCTGATGCGGGTATGGTCCGAGGAGCGCAAGACGGTGATATTCATCACGCACAGTATTCCGGAAGCGGTGCTGCTGGGCGACCGCGTCGTGGTCATGTCGCCGCGGCCTGGCCGGATCTCGGAAATCGTCGATGTCGATATCGCCCGCCCCAGAAATCTCCAGACCATGGGAACACCTCGGTTCGGTGAACTCTGCGATCGCATCCGTACGATCTTTGGCGCCTCGGTGGCGTTGCTGTGAACGCCGCCACAAAGTTCGGTGATTTGCACCGGCTGCAGGCCATCCTGCTCGCGATCCTCGTCTTGGCCGCTTGGCAGGGAGCCTGCAGGCTATTCGATATCTCGCCGCTGATCCTGCCGGCGCCCTCAGCCATCGCGATCAGGCTTTATGGTCTGGTTGCCTCCGGCGAAATCTGGCCGCATTTGTGGGCCACCGCGGTGGAAATCGTCTGCGGGTTTGTGTTCGGTGTGCTTGCGGGACTCGTCATCGGCGCGGTGATCTCGCTGATCCCGGTGGTCGAGCGCTTGGTCTATCCCTATTTGGTCGCGCTTCAGACGCTGCCCAAGGTTGCGATCGCGCCGCTCTTTATCATCTGGTTCGGTTACGGCCTGACATCGAAAGTGGTGATCACCGCGCTGGTCTGCTTTTTTCCGATTCTGGTGAGCGTCGTTGCGGGCTTTCATTCGACCGACCGCGATCAACTCGACATGATGAAGGCTTTCGGTGCTACTAAGTGGCAGACGCTGGTGCGTCTCCGCGTTCCGTCGGCGTTGGTCGTGATCTTCGCCGGGCTTGAGATCGCTGCGGTACTCGCGGTGATCGGGGCGATCGTCGGGGAATTCGTGGGCGCCCAGGTAGGGCTCGGCTATCTGATCGTCGCTCTCAACTTCAGCTTGGATGTTCCGGGTGTATTTGCCGTACTCATCGTGCTCTCGACGATCGGGCTAGCTATGCACGGCGCGATGCGATTCGCGGCGCGCCGTTACATATTCTGGATCCGGCGCAGCGAAGCGCCGGTGTTGGTCTAAAGCATCGGGCGGAGCGAATGACGGCTCTAGGGTAATGCACTGAACAAAAAGATGCACACGGGTTTCGATGCGGGATACCTGCAAAACAGTTGAGAAAGCGAGAGCGCCAATGTTCAATAACCGTTTCCGCAATATGCCTCCGTTCGTGGCTCAGATTGTGGCCCTGTCGCTGTTTGGTTCCGGCGTAGCGTGGTCCGCGGAGAAGGTTCGCATCCTGATTCCAGTTCGTACCATCGACGAAGCATTCTCGCCTTTCGTGGTGGCGAAGGAGAAGGGCTATTTCGACGCCGAGGGCTATGACGTGGCCCTTCTGGCGGTGGGCGGTTCGAACGAGGCGGCGCTGCAGGTGTCGTCCGGCAATGCTGAAGTGGGAGCGGCGTCGCCGGGAGAGGCCGTCATCGGCATCCAGTCCGGCCAGCTCAAGATTCGCTACTACTACGATATGTATTATGCGAACATCTGGTCGGTCGCGGTGCTGCCGGATAGCCCAATTAAGACCTTGGCAGACCTGAAGGGGAAGAAGCTCGGCGTGCAATCGATGGGCAGCGCCGGCACGACTTTCGCGAAGGCGTTTGTCAAAGATGCGGGCCTCGACCCACAGCGGGACATTTCGTTCCTGCCGATCGGCCTTGGCGCGCAGGCGATCACCTCAGTGCGGCAGCAACTCGTTGATGGGGTGATCTTCTGGGATGCGGCGCTGGCAAAGCTGGCGTTTTCCGGATTGAAGCTTCGGGAAGTGCCGGCTCCCGCCAATCTCCGCACGTTGCCCGATGTCGGACTGCTGGCGCGCAACGACACCATCGAGAAAAACCCAAAAATGCTAATCGGCATCGCCCGTGCAGTCGCAAAGGGCTATGACTTCAGCATGGCGAATCCTGAGGCAGCGGTGCTGATTACCTGGAAGGCCTATCCTGAGGCGCGCTCCAAGAATCCGGACGCGGCCGATGCCCTTGCGGAAGGCGTTGCAGTGAACCAGGGTCGATTGGCGATCTGGAACAGCGAAAAGATCGGCGCAAAGCACGGGCTATTCGTTCGGGCCGATTGGCAGCGACTGCTGCAGTTTCTCAAGGACCAGGGTGCCATGCCTGACGTGCCGCCGGTGGACAGCGTCATCACCGGCCAGTTCATCGATCAGATTAACATCTACGACCGGGCAAGTGTAATTGCAGATGCTAAAAAGGAGGATCTCGGAAAATTAGGAGCTAAATAGTTCGTCGTCGGAAATATCTTCAGTTTCGAGGCGGAGGCTGGTCCGAAGAACTTTTACACGCGCTGCACAGGTGACTCGAGCTTGATGCTTCATACCATCAGTTCGTTGCGCCTGTTCATGTTTTCAACGAGGTCAGGGCTGCCTGATGCCGAAAAGTCTCGCTTATTCCCCGATTGCCGAGCGGCCTCCATTGGCGTGGCCGGGCGGGGCGCGCCTGGCGTTCTGGGTCGTTCCCAACATCGAGCACTACGCCTGGATGCCCGCGCCGAGCGGCGGCCAGAACCCGTGGCCGCGCATGCCGCATCCCGACGTCGGTGCCTACGGGGTGCGCGACTATGGCAACCGTGTCGGCTTCGACCGCATGATGCCGCTCATGAAGAGCTATGGTCTCAGGCCGACGCTGTCGCTCAACACCGCCATCTACGAGCTTTTTCCTGCGATCCGGGATGCCTGCGAGGCGGAAGGCTACGAGGTGATGTGCCATGGTCGGCTCAATACCGATCAGCTGACCGGCATGGGACGCGCTGACCAGAAAGCCTATATCGAACTCTGCCAGGCCCAATTCGAGGCGCTCACCGGCCGCCGCTTTCCCGGCTGGTTCTCGCCCGCCAATACCGCGACGGTCGAGACAGCGGCAGCCGCGGCGGACGCCGGCCTTGCCTACATCGTCGACTACTTCCACGATGACCAACCCACCCTTTTGGCCAATGGGCGCATCGTTTGCCTGCCCTATACAATGGATCTCAATGACGGCTGGAACTTCCGATACGCCGTGGAGGCGGAGGACTTCGTCCGCGCTACCATCGATCAGTTCGAGCAACTCTATGCGGAGGGCGATGTCCACGGCCGGGTGATGAGCCTGCCGCTGCATCCCTTCGTCTTCGGCCAGCCACATCGCATCCGCCACCTCGAACGGATCCTTGATCATATCGCCTCGCGTCCAGGTGTATGGCACGCCACCGGCAGCGAGATCGCCGCATGGTACCTTCAGCAGATTGGTGCCGGCCGATGAGCCGCAACCCGTCGACCTTCGTTACCGGTGCCACGTCCCCTGGCGAGCAGGATCTGTTTCCGTTCGCGACGCTCGCCGAGCGTGGGAGGCCGGCATGGCCACCGGGCGTGCGCGTTGTGCTGATGGTCGTCCTGCATTTCGAAGCGATGGACTTCGACGCGCCCGCCGGTGTCGTTTCCGATCCCCGTTGGCGCGAGCGCATATGGCCGGACCCGCGGCTCCAGAGTTTCGTCGAATACGGCAACCGCGTTGCGCTCTTCCGTATCCTCGATACCCTCGACAGGCTCAAGCTCAAGGTTACGGTCGCCGCCGATGCGCTGGCCTCGGAGCGCTACCCGCATCTCGTCGAACAATTCCGCAAGCGCGGTTACGAGATTGCGGCGCGCGGGCTTGCCGTCAATCGTATGCTTTCCGCAACCATGCCGGAGGACGAGGAGCGCCGGACGATTGCCGAGACAATTGCGCGGATTGCGCAGGCGACCGGCACGACCGTCCGCGGCTGGATCGGGCAGGACTTCGGCGAATCACCTCGCACACCCAGGCTTCTTGCCGATGCGGGGATCGCCTGGCTTGCGGACTGGCCGAACGATGATGAACCCTATCCGATGGCGGGTGCCGGCGGCATCGTCAGCCTGCCGGTGGCGTATGAGTGGGACGACATGCGACTGTTCATCGAACGGCGCATGCAGGCTTGGCACTACCCGCCGATGCTCCGCGATGCGTTCGCCACGCTCTTCGCCGAAGGCGTCAATCGTCCACGCGTGCTGCCCGTTTCCATTCACCCGTGGGTATTCGGCGCACCGCATCGTTTTCGCTACCTCGACGAGACGCTCGCGCTCCTCGCGACGCGGGAAGGGGTCTGGAATGCGACGGCCAGTGACATCGCTTCGTGCTCGACGGCCTGAACGCGCGCGTGCTTCCCCTCAGGTATCCATGTGCGAGAGATCGGACTTCTGCCAGAGCGCAAGGCCGGCCAGGTAGTTGGCCCGATCGTCGAGGAACAGTTTTCGGCTGAGGCCGTCGACAAGCCGCAGCACGCCGAACTTGATGCCGCTGAGCCCGATCGGCATCGTGCCCATGCTGAGCTGGGCGCCACGCGCGAAGTTGTGCACGCGGTGCAGCCACGGGGCCGTGCCCGGCTCGCGCTCGGTGAATTCGAAATACGCGCCGAGCCAGGGCGCTCGCAGCAGCACCGGATCCTCTTCGCCTGACGGCGGTGCGAAGCGGTGCTCCCACAGTGCGATGTGGCCGTGATGATCCGACAACTCCGGGCAGGCGCTGAGATCGATGCGATAGCCCGTCCCCAGGATCAGGAAATCGGCGTTGATCGCCCCATCGGTTGCGCTGACGAGCGCGCGGCGATCGCTGGTCATCTCGACGCTACGCCAACCCTGTCCGGCGTGGATGATCAGGTTCGAAAGCTCAAGGGCGCGAGCCAGCGTCGCCTTCGGCGGGCCGCTTTTGATCACGCCTAACTGGCGGGTGAAGCGCCACTTCTCGAGCGGGCTCAGGTCGGCATAGTGGGCGAGGAAGCCGTTGAATTCGCCCCAGGTGCCGGAGTTGAGGAGATTCAGCTTCGGCTGTCGATGATAGATGTGCACAGTCGCGCCTGCTTCGGCCGCGCGGATCGCGCTGTCATATGCGGACGCGCCGCCCCCCATGACTGCGACCGTCTTTTCCGCCAATGCGACGAAATCAATGGTGTCATGGGTGTGGGCCCACGTCGCCTGTGGCAGCTTACTGGCGACAAAAGGCGGTTCGAGTTTGGCGCCGTTGCCAATCATGCCAGATGCGAGCACCATGGTGCGCGCGTAGAGCCGTTCCACGCCGCCGTCGGCGGTGGTAACGTCGGCAAAAAGCATTTCCGTCCCATCGTTTACGGGGCCGAACCGGACCAGCCGTGTGTCATTCCGCATCGGAATCGCAAGCACGTCGCGGAACCAACCGAGATAGGTGTGCCAATCGGCGGTCTTTATCTTGTGGAGCCGCTCGAAAGCGCCGTAGCCGTGCTGCGTCTCGTACCAGGCGCGAAACGACAGACTGGCGATGCCGAGTTCGATGCCGCCGTTTTCCTTGTGGGTACGAAGCGTCGGCATCCGCGCGTAGGTCCCCCACGGTCCCTCCTGTCCGCGCGGGTTTTCATCGACGACGAGGATGCGCTCGACATGGTTCTGCTGCAGGCCGTGCGCGACTGCGAGGCCAGCCTGGCCGCCGCCGGCGATGAGCACATCGAGCGCCGGCTTGCCGTCCGGTGCCTCATGCGGCAGCACCCAGGCCGGCGGCGCATAGCGGGCAATGTTGATCTCCCGACGCACCAGCGCCTCGAGCGCGGCCAGTGATCTCGGCAGCGGTGCGTCCGGGCGGTCGAGCGAGCTCTCGTCCTGCAATTGCGCCCACGGCAGGCTGGCTGCGATGCGCGAGCGGCGATGCTTTTCGCCCGGGGTATTCGTGAAGAGCTCTTGCTTCATTTTCCAGCCCAGTGCACGAAACGCTTTTCGACCAGATGGAGAATAAGATTGAAGCCGTAGCCGAGAGCGCCGGCCGTGAAGATGCCGGCATACATCGCCGGCATGTCGAACCGCTGCTGTTCCTCAAACACCCTGAGGCCGAGGCCGTCGGTCGAGCCGATCAGCATTTCCGCCGAGATCATGATGACCAGCGCCAGGGATACTCCAGAGCGCAGGCCGATGAAGTTTTGCGGCAGCGATTCCAGCAGGATCACCACCATGCGGTCGAACGGCCGCGCGCCCATCACCCGAGCAGCGAGCACGCGCGTCTTGCGAGCATTCATGACCCCGTAAGCGGTGTTGAAGACGATCACCAGGCCAGCGGCGAAGGCGGAAATATAGACCTTGGCCTGGTCGCCGACACCGAAGATCAGCAGGAACAGCGGGAACAGTGCCGAGGTCGGCGTCGAACGGAAGAAGTCGACGATGAATTCGATCGACTGGTAGATCTTCTCCGATACGCCAAGCAACACGCCGACCGGCACGCCGATCACGATGGCGATCAGGATTGCCTGCAGGACGCGCGACACGGTGCGGCCGAAGTCATGGGCAAGCGGCCCACCGGTGGTTAGCCCGTGCCAGAGCGCGACGAAGGTCGGACCGGGCCCCGGCAGCAGCACCGGGTCGACGATCTTGAGCCAGACGACCAATTGCCAGATGATCAGGAAGATCGGCAGACCGGCGAAGCGCAAGTAGCGCGTTCCGAAGATAGTGAGGCGTTTCATTTGCGCACCTCCCGCGTGAACACCTCGAGACAGTGCGTCTTGACCCGCACAAACTCCGGATCGCCCAGCGTCTTGAAGCTACGCGGCCGGGCGACGTCGACCACGGTGAAATCGGCGACCTGCGTCGGCGCGCGAGTCAGCAGCAGCACGCAATCGGCCAGGTAGACGGCCTCTTCGAGGTCGTGGGAGACGATGAGCGTCGTGGTACGCGTCTGCTCGAACATACGTTGCATCTGGTCACGCATGAACAGCGTCATTTCGTAGTCAAGAGCCGAGAACGGCTCGTCGAGAAAGAGGATTTCCGGCTCGACGACCAGCGCCCGCAGGATCGAAACAAGCTGCTGCTGGCCGCCGGACATCTGGTAGGGGTACTTGTTGAGATCGATGCGGATCGCAAACCGCTCGATCACCGCATCCACCTTCTCCTTGCGCTGGATTTTGCTGAGACCCATGAAGCGCAATGGGTAGGCAATGTTGTCGCGCGCGCTCAGCCATGGGAACAGCGCGTCCCGGTAGTTCTGGAACACATAGCCGAACTTGATCTCGTCAATGGTTGCCCCGTCGAAGAGAACGGATCCGCCATCGCGCGGCAGCAGGCCCGCGATCAGGTTCAACAGCGTGCTCTTGCCGCAGCCGTTAGGCCCGAAGATCGAGATGAATTCACCGCGCCGCAGTTCCAGGTTGAAGTCGTCGTAAATCGTGTTGCCGTCGAAGCGCTTGCACAATCCCTGGATGGTGACGTGCGGACGTTGGGAACGAGCCGGGAGCGGCGCTGCTATGTTCATCGAAGAAGCCGGCAGCGCCATGGCTCAGAAGGCCACGAGGTACGGCTTGACGTCGATTGTTGCCTTCATCGCACCGATCTTCGCCGTGTAGTCGATGTAGGCCTGCAGATTGGCCGTGTCCTTCTCCGAAAGGTCGGAGACCATCGTGAACTTGATGATCGGCATCTTGGCGGCGATGTCGGCGGGGATCGGCGTGTTGCCCACCAGCGTCGCGCGCGCCTCGTCGGGATGAGCGTTGATGAAGGCGATCGCTTCGGCCAGCGACTTGGCGAAGCGTGCCGCCACGTCGTGTCGCTCCTTCAGGAACTTCTCCGAGACAGCGCTGCCGCTGACATAGGCATTCGCGTCGGGATCGCCGAGGATCGTCTTGGCAATGACGCCGGCGGCGATTGTGCGCCCAATGCTCATCTCGTTGATCATCGTGCCGCCGGGCTCGAGCGTATAGGCACCGTCGTACTGGCCCGACTTCAGTACGTTGATGTGCTGCGCCACGTCCAACTGATCGAGGGTGTAGTCGCCTTCCTTGAGGCCCGCTTCGGCAAGTGCCGCCTTGGCGATCGCCACATTGCCGATGCCGGGCGCCGAAACCAGCTTGGCGCCCTTCAAGTCCGCCAGCGTCTTGGCCGGATAATCCTGGCGGACGACAAACTGCTCCATCCGGTGACTCGCCGATTGGGCGTTGAGCACGATGTAGTTGATGGAACCGGGCTTGGCGAGGTTGCCGGTCATGCCCTCGACAGCGAGAAGGCCAATGGCAACGTCGATCTGGTTGGCGATGAGGGACGTCTGCATCAGCGAGTTGGCGGAGATGACGACTGGCTCGAGCTCGATGCCATTCTTGGCGAAGAAGCCTTTCTCGATCGCCACGAAGTACGGCATGGCGTTGCTCGACTTGCCGAAGCCAACCGTCACCTTGTCGGCGGCCCAGGCCGGCATGGCAACGAGCAGCGCGGCCGCGATGGCGATGACTTTAAGTCTCATGTCCCCTGATCCCCCTGGATGCGGTCAGCGCGGATGGCTACGATTGGCCGGCGCGTTCGACGACCGGAGCAAGCCTAGGCAACGCGTTCCGGCGGCGGCAAACGCAGTTCTCTAAAGTGGTATTAGTTTTGCTTATGGGGTAGCTCAGGCGCGGCTAGATCAGGCGCTCGAACTGCACGCCGTGCTCGCGGTAGACAGCTCCGAGCCGGTCGGCCGTATCCGCCAGGCAGGAAATGAACTTCGCGGTGGCACGCAGCATGGGTCGCCGCCGCGCGAACAGCAGTCCAACAGTAATGTCCAGCGGTGGGTCGAAGGGGCGCATAACCACGTCGTCGAGATGGGCGACCGACAGGATCAGCGGATGGAGGACGGCAATGCCAACCCCGGCGCGCACCAGGTTCACGCAGGCGAGCGTCTGGTTGGTGCTGATCATTGCCCGGACCCCGCCCTCACCGCCGAGCGCCTGGACCACCAGGGACGACTGGTCCGTGCCCTGCCGCACCAGGATGACGCTTTCGTCCTGCAGGTCGCGAGGCGTTATCAGGTTCTTGGCGGCAAGACGATGCCCTTTCGGAAGAACAACCATCATGGACATCGAAAACAGTGGCTGTATGGCGACGGATGGATCGCGCACCGGCAACATGGCGAGGCCGAGGTCGACATATTCCTCCCGCACCCGCCGGGCGAGGTTGTCGTCAGTGGATACCTCGATGAAGACGCTGACATGCGGACGCTGCCGCCGGAACTGCTGGATGGCCTGCGGCAGCAGGTCGACCGAATGGGACGGCCGGCAGATGATCGAGATGGCGCCGGCGCGCGCATCGCGCAGATCGCCGACTTTGGTCTGCAGCGTGGCATAGGTGAGCAGCACCCGCTCGATGTCGGGAAGAACCTGCCGCGCCTCCGGGGTGACCTGAATCCGGTTGTTGTTACGCACGTAGATGCTGAAGCCAAGCTGCCCCTCGAGCTCCTTCAGCGTCTGGCTGATCGCCGATTGCGTGACATTCAGGAGCCGCGCGGTTTCCGTTATGTTGCAGGTAAGGATGAACGTGCGAAGCATTTCGAGCTGCCGCAGGGTCGCGTGCATTAGCGTTCCTTATGTCGCTTAATTACGCATGGTCTTGCGTCCTTTTTGCGCCCGACGCAAGGCTGTCAGGGCCATGACACCGATGGTGACACGCCAGCCCCTTTCCCGCTTGCCGATGCCGACCTGCGATGACGTCCGCAGCCGCCGCACGACATCGATGGATCTCACGCGCCTTTGCCTGGAGCGGATCGAGGCCCTGAACCCGCAAATCAACGCCTTCGTGGCGCTTGACCCATCGGCGCTGGATCAGGCGGCCGATAGCGATCGACGCCTGGCGCGGGGGGAGGCTCGCAGCCCCATCGAGGGTGTACCCGTGGCGATCAAGGACAACATGTTGGTCCGCGGCCTGCCGGCGACCTGGGGCGACCGCCTGTTCGACGCTTTCATGCCGGAGGAAGACGAACTGCCGATCCGCCGGCTGCGTGCGGCCGGCGCGGTGATCCTCGGCAAGACCAACACGCCGCCGATCGCATCGGCCGGCATTACCGACAATGATCTGTTCGGCCCGACACGCAACCCGTGGGACCTCTCACTCACGCCCGGCGGCTCGAGCGGCGGGAGCGCCGCGGCGGTGGCGGCGGGCCTCGTGCCGCTCGGGCTGGGCACCGACGGCGGCGGTTCTACCAGGCGGCCGGCGGCCCATACCGGCATCTGGGGCTTCAAGCCGTCGATCGGCCTCATCGCCCGCGGCGGCGGCTTTCCTGCGATTCTCGGCGATCTTGAGGTCGTGGGGCCGATGGCGCGCAACCTTGCGGATCTCCATGCCCTGACGTCGGCACTCGCAGGTCCTGACCCGGGTGACCCCTCGTCGCGCTTCCTGCCGGCTATTCCCCGATCGCCTGTTGCTCCGAAGGGCCGCTTGCGCATCGCCGTGATCGAGCAGATCGAGGAGGAGCCCGTCGACCCTTCGATCCGACGTCTGTTCCGGCAGGCGGTCGAACGCCTGGGCGCCGCCGGACACGACCTCGCGCCAAGGCAACTGCCAGCGCCGATCGCCACCTTCAACGACGCGTTCACCGGCATGTCGCGTATCGGTCTGGCGCTGGTGGCGCGCCAATACCCCCGTTTCCGAGAGGTTTCGGCGCTTGCGATGCGCGATGTCGCACGTCAGGGCGAAGCCATGGACGGGGGTGCGGCCATGGCCGTCCACGAGGAGATCCGCCGTCTGCGCGGCCTTGCCGGCGCCTGGTTCACCGGCTTCGATCTCCTGCTGATGCCGGCGACCGCCGCTCAGCCATGGCCGATCGGCCAAAACCATCCGCCACTGATCGATGGACGCCCGGTCGGCCCGCGCGGCCACGCGATCTTTACGAGCTGGGTCAACGTCATCGGCCATCCGTCGCTTGCCGTTCCGATCGGTCTGGACACAACCGGGCTGCCCGTCGGCATGCAAATCATCGGCGCTTTCGGCGCAGACGCGCTGGTTCTGGAAGCGGGGTTGCTGCCGGTGCACGGCTGAGGCTGTCGCCCTGCCGGACCCGGCGGATCCATGGTGATCGATAGCCGCCAGACGCATTCGCCTCATCTCGATTCCTACAGGAGGATTGCTTCCCCATTTTTCCCGAGGCGGACATGAAAACGTTCGATAACAATGGATCGACGAATGTTCAGCACCGCGAACGACCGCGAAGGAGTTTCAAGAATTTCGTAGAGCGTTTTGGCTAGATCAGGTCTTGGTCTTTTTGGCTGGCTCTTTGGCGGGCAGGTCCTCCGCTGCATTTCGCACGGACCTGGCGTAGCTGTCAGCGGCGTTATCGGCGGAAATTTCCAATCGCTTGGCGGCATCCGTTCCCTGCAGCATGGCATTCTTAGCTATCTGCCTATATCTTTCCCTGTTCTGCTTATCCTTTGCCTTTGCGGCGAGGCTCATGTACCGATCGCGTCGACCCTTGGCGGCGGCAATCAGAATTTTCGCAAGGCGTCGAATTACGATATCCAGATCGGCTTCGGCCATTAACTAGCGACTTACATCGGCGCCAGCCCCATCATGGCAAGCGCCGCCCGGCCATTGGGCCCATAGGGATGCCCGACAGATTCATATGCGGCGGCGTGAGTGTAATTCAGTGCTTCGAGGAGTTGCACGGGCTTGCCGGCCGCCTTGATTGCGGCGGCGAAATCGCGGCCTTGGCGCTGGAACTCAGGCGTCTCGAAACTGCCATAGGTGACGGTGACAGGCGCGTTGAGCTTGTCAATGTGGCGCTGCGAGCTCATGGCGTCAACCATCGCATCGGTGAAATTCACATAGCTGCGGCGCCACGACAACCGGACCGGCTCCAATTCGTACATTCCGCTCATGCAGACTCCACCTTTCACAATCGTAGCGGGAAGGCCAAAGTCTTTCTCCCAATCCGTAACGAGCGCGACGCCACAAAGATGGCCGCCGGAAGAATGGCCCCCGACATAGATACGCTCGGGATCACCATTGAATGTCGCCGCATTCTTGTAAACCCACGCAACGGCGCGACGCACTTGCGCCGCCATCACGCTTAAATCACCGCCGACATTTTTCACCGATGCGAAATCCGGGGCGACATAGTGCGCGCCGGCTTTGACAAACATCTCGGCCGCATATCCGACGTCCTTGGCCGAATTCAGAAACCAGTTGCCGCCGTGAATGAAGACGAAGATTGGAGCTTTGGAGCGGTCGGTACTATAGATATCCAGCTTTTCGATGTCCGCCGGCCCGTAGGCCACCTGCCGCGGCGCTCCGATACGCGCACGCACGGCATCGCTGTTGGAGTTGATACGTGCATAAATCTGGCCGCCGAGCGGCTCATAATAATTCTGGTCGTAGGCCGCGTCGAGCTCAAGCTGGTCGTAGCCCATGAAAACCGTCGGCCCCTTGTGGTGCTCTGGCGGTCCAAGGCGGCACTCCTCCGCAAGCGCCGGCGCGGTAATCATGGCAGCTGCGGAGCCGAGTATTGAGCGCCGCGTAAGTCGTTTGGGACGCGAAGCATCAATTTGCATGGCGTAGTCTCCGTTGAAAAATTCGTCGATTCAGGTGGGGTCCGACAACGCGGTACGGGGCGCCGTTGCTCTCGCGTTGGCAATCCTTGGCTGCGCGCTTGCACGCCGATGAAGGTCTAGCGATAAGCTCCCAACGGACCGAAGTCAGCTATAACGCGTTTTGCCTCTCAACAAGTACTGGCAGATTCAGACGGTTGCTCAGAACCTATCAGATCCCTATGGCGCGAGTGGAGCGATAAAATCTCTATCATCCAATTCCGCGACGACCATGTCGCCGTTTGAGACCCGAGGCAGACATCCTTTTCGCAAGGTTTGACCCCTCGAACCTCGTTTCGCCGATCAGGAATCTCTGCTGTAATACCTCCTAATGATGGCCCCTGAGGCGGTGGTTTCCAGCCCCAGGGTATCTGGCGCACAAGGAGGACTCGATTTCATGACACTTATCTTGAAACCTTTGCATCCAATCTTCGTCGCTGAGGCGACAGGACTCGATTTAACCAAGTCGATCTCTCGGGCAGTCGCCTGCGAGATCAATGCGGCGATGAACCGGTACGGCGTTCTGGTGTGGCGGGGTCAGCCACTGACAGCGCAACAGCAGATTCGGTTCGCAACCGCGTTCGGCCCGCTCGACATCGGCTTGAAGCGGGTCTTCAAGCGGCCTGAGCGACTGGAGGATGAACGACTGATAGACATTTCGAACGTTGCCGCCGACGGCACGGTTCAAAGACCGGACTCAGCGAAAAACCTGTCCAATTTTGCCAATCAGCTATGGCATAGCGACAGCTCGTTCATGAACCCACGCGCGGCATATTCGATGCTTCACGCGGTGGTGACGCCAAGTTGGGGAGGCGATACGGAGTTCGCCGATTTGCGCGCTGCATACGATGCGCTGGATCCTCGGACGCGTTCGACCGTTGCTCATCTCAGGGCGGAACATTATGCCCTGCACACGCGTATCCTGTTGGGAGACGACGCGTACACCGATGAGCAGAAGAAGCTGATTCCGCCGGCAATTTGGCCAATCGTCGATATTCATCCTGGCTCAGGTCGCAAGGTGCTATTTGTCGGGGTACATGCATGCCAGATCGTCGGCATGAGTACCGCTGAGTCGCGGCTACTGCTGTCCGACCTGCTCGAGCACGCCACGCAGCGTGAGCGCGTATACACGCACAAATGGGAGGTCGGAGATCTTGTTATGTGGGACAATCGTGCCACGGTCCATCGCGGACGTCGCTTCGACCTCAGCGAACGCCGCGAATTGCGCCGCACCACCGTTAATGACACGCCGGAGGCGATGCTCGCGGTGGCGTAGACGAATATCTCTGCCGGTTCGCGCTCACGCTTGGCGTGATCATCGCAGGGTTCGGGGGAGGACTACAATGCGCTTGACGACTTGCGTGCTCGGCCTCGCGCTGGCGGGACTGACGGCTTTCGGCGCCCATGGCCAGGCCTTCCCTACGCGAAGCGTGACCATCCTGGTGCCGTTTACGGCCGGCGGTCCCACCGACGTAGTCATGCGTATCCTCGGCGAGCGCCTGAGCGTTCGCTGGGGCAAATCCGTCATTATCGAGAACCGGCCCGGCGCCGGGACAATCGTGGCAACCGCCGCGCTCGCCAAGGCGGCACCCGACGGTTACACGCTGGGCGTTGTTACCAATTCCTTCGCGATCAATCCGGCAGTCAACCAGCCTCTGACGTACGACACGCTCAAGGATTTCGCCGGCGTCAGCATAGTGGTCTCGGTGCCAATCGTGCTCGTTGCGAACCCGACGTTCGCTCCCAACACCGTCGCCGAGCTCGTCGCTCTTGCCAAGAAGAACGGCGAGCCACTCAGCTTCACCTCGCCCGGACCGCGCACGGTCGGGCATCTCGCCGGCGCTTGGCTGGAGGACCTGACCGGCATCAAGCTCATCCACATCGCCTACAACGGCAGCGCACCGGCGCTGACCGACGTACTCGCCGGTCGCGTGCCGATCATGTTCGACCTGTGGAGCTCGGTAAAACCCTATGTGATCGACGGCAGGCTGAAGGTGCTCGCCGTGGCCAGCGCGCAACGACTGCAAGATGCGCCGCAATATCCGACCTTGGCCGAAACTTTTCCGGGATTCGACGTCAACGCCTTTCAGGCGATCGCCGTGCCGAAAGGCGTGCCGCCAGCCGTGGTCGAGAGGATCTCCGCCGACATCCGCAGCGTGGTGTCGTCCCCGGAGTTCGCTGAAAAGGTCGCCTCCCTCGGCGTCTTCCCGAAAGGGACGTCGCCGCTGGAGCTTGATGCGATGATCCGCAAGGAGATCGACCGCTGGACCGCGATTGCGAAGGCCGCGAATATCACTGTAAATTAGATGCGAACGCGCCGGCCCGCCAAAATCCCGAAGCCCACTGTTGGCGCGAAGCGGACGAAGATACCCGTTCGGAAATAAACGTCCTGAATCGTCTGGATGCGGTTACCGTCGGCGGCGAAGGTGACGTTATCCGACGTCGTTTCACCGTACGAAAGCAATCCAAGCAAGCGAGGACACAGTTGGCTTGTCAGATGCCTTGCCGGGCTTTCTGACCTAGCGCTGCAACGACACCTCTTTAAGAATCGTCAACCTCTTGTCCGCGATGCCTTCGATCAGCACCAATTTACCGGCCTGGTTGTGCTCGTCGAATTTGACCGGCGCGCCCATCACATTGCTGAACTGGATCTTCCCGATCGCATCGCGGATGGCGGTTGGATCGGTCGAACCAGCCTCGGCGATGGCCTTGAGCAGTAGACGCATGGCGTCGTAGCCGGCCCAGGTCTGCAGCACCGGCGTGGTTTTGTGGAGCTTCTCGACTTCGGCGACAAACGCCTTGTTGGCGGGAGCATCAACCAGGTAGCTGTAGGTCCAGGCGGTGATCGAACCCTCCATGCCGCCGGCCTGGACGATCTGAAGATTGTTTCCGCCCGGGTCGAAGCGACCGATGTAGGGAATCCGAACGCCGAGCTGCATCGCGTTGCGCAGGAAATTAAGCTGGTCGCCGGCGAGCTGGAACAGCGCGATCGCATCCGGGTGGCTTTGTTGGATCCTGGTCAGCAGCGAGGTGAAATCAGGATAGCTCTGCGGATGAAAGTCCGTGGAGATTATCTCGATGCCGTACTTTTTGGCGACAGCGGCGAAAGCGGCGGCGCCGCCGCGGCCAAAATCGGTGTCCTCGCCGAGCACGGCAACGCGTCGGATTTTCGAGCTTTGGCTGAGGTAGAGGCCAAGCGCCTCCATCATGTCGTCATCGGAAGGGTTGATGCGGAACGTCCACTCGTTACGGCCGACCCCGGAGAGCTCGGTGATCTTGGGACTGGAAGCAATGCCTTCGACCATCGGGACTTTTGCCGCGGCGATCAGCGGCATGGTGGCCAGCGTTGCCGAGCTGCAGTGGGCGCCGAGGATGGCGACCACCTTGGCTTCGATCAGCTTGTTGGCGGCGTTGACGGCCTCCGATGGATTGCATCGGTTGTCATAGGCCAGCAGCTCGACTTTCTTGCCGAGCACGCCGCCGGCCGCATTGACTTCGTCGAGCGCGATCTGGAAACCCCAGCGCTGCCAGAGTGCGGGGGCCGCCGCGGGACCGGTATCGGGCACGCTGGCGCCGATCACGATGGTCTGGGCGCCGGCTGCGACTGGTAGCGCTAGCGCAAGCCAGACCGCCGCCGTAAGTGTTCCTCTCAACATACCGACACCCCTCTCTTATGTCTGATGCAGGAGCAAAGACGCAAATTGCGTGCCGCGGAGGCGACCGGATCGGCCCGAATCCACGAATTCCAACAAGTCGGACGTTTTGACGCCTGTACCGATTATCGGAACGACGTTCCGCTGAATGATTAGAAGAAAATACCGCAGCCCTGTCAAGCAATCGACCACCGGCCCGCGCTCAATGCGGCCAGCCCTCTGCGGAGGCAGGATCCGGTCGACGCGTTCAATATTGACGGCCGCGCTTTGGTCGCTTAGCTCTTTAACAAGAACGCTGTTCCCTTTATCGGAATAAAGCCATGGGTGCCAAAAGCCAGTCGGTTGCGCGCGCGGTCGATATCCTTGAACTACTCGCCGAGAACGGCGCGCTGGGGGTACGCGAGATCGCCCGCCGCATGCGGCTTCCTCCAACCATTGTGCACAGGCTGGTGAGCACGCTGGCGTCGACGGGCTATGCCGAGCAGGCAACGGACACGCAAAAATACCGCATCGGCTATCGCGCCTTTCGTATCGGCTGCGGCTTCCTGTCGCAAAGCGATCTCGATCGCGCGAGCACGCCAGAACTTGTCGCGCTGGCCGAACAGCATCAGGTCAACAGCTTTCTCGGGGTGTTGCGCGATCACGCGGTTGTTTACCTCAAGGTGGTGAGGAGTAACGGTCCGATCGTGATCAACAATGCACCGGGATCGCTGGCGCCGCCTCATTCGACCGCCTTCGGCAAAGTCCTGCTCGCGGCGCTCCCAGACAAGCAGGTGGTCGAGGTGATGGGGCGCGAGCCTTACAAGCGGCTGACCCGGAAGACCAAGACCTCGCTACGCGCACTTCTGGCTGATCTGCGGGAAGTACGGCAGACCGGCGTCGCAATCTCCGACGAAGAAAACCTCAACAATGTCTATTCGGTTGGCGCGGCGGTGCGTGACGCCAGCGGCGCCGTGATCGCGTCGCTTAGCGGGGCGGTGCCGCGCCAGGGATTGACCAAACGCGAGATCGACCATCTGTGCGGCCTGGTCACGGGTGCTGCCGATAGCGTATCGCGCAAGATGGGCGCGCCGCCCGCGTCCTTGGCGCAGGGAAATTAACCCGGCTTCAGCGCGCCGAACACCATTTTAAGGTGTGCGATTTCCTTGACGCCCGCCGCGACGATTTCGTCGAGGCCGACGCTTTCATAGGCCGCGAGCGCCGCCCTGACCTGGCTCGGCGTTCCGCTGGCGGTATGACGCATCACAACATCGTCGTCGATCAAGCGGTCCACGGTCGCCCAGTCTTCGCAGGCGAACGCGGCGGCGAGCGCGGCCTGATCGAGTGACGTGCCGGCCAGCGCCAGGTTCTGCGCATGATGCTTGCCGCGCAGGATGAAGCCGAGAGTGCGGCGGAGCCGGTCGCGGGCGAACTTTTCGTCGTCGTCGCTGGAGACGTAAACCAAGGCGGTCTTCTTGATGCGGCGCCCGGCCTTGTCCTCGCCTTTGCGCACGAGGCCGAGGGTCCAGCGGATGAAGGCGGGTGAGGTGGCGGCGCTGATCAGGACGCCGTCGGCGACGGCGCCGGCCAGCTCCAGCATCTGCGGTCCGGACGCCGCGAGGAAAATCGGAATATCGCGTGCGCCGTTGGCAAGGCGGCGGCCCGACACGCGGAAGCGCTCGCCCTTGAATTCACAGGTCTCGCCGCTGAGCAGGGCCCGCGCCAGGGCGATCGCCTCCCGCAAGGTGCGCAGCGGATGTTCCGCGGCAAGGCCAGCCGCCTCGAGGTCGCGCGGCGCGCCGACGCCGAAGCAAAGCTTGACCCGGCCCGGGAAATGCTCGTCCAGCGTCGCGGCGGCCATGGTCGCGTAGAGCGGATGCACCGAATAGGGACTCATCGCCATCAGAGCGACGGAGATGTTGCGGGTCGCGGCGAGCGTCAGCGCGGCGGTCGCAATCGGTTCGCGCTGGAACAGATGCGACGCCAGCCAGAGCGTCGACGCGCCGCCCTGTTCGGCGATCGCCACCATCGTGCGCAGGTCCGCCGGCGTTTCACTGCCGTCCGTGGAGAGTCCGATTTCACTGGGCATGTCGGGCCTTGAACAAGAAGCGGATGATGCGTCACACGATCCGGGGCGTGATTTCCTCGGCAAAGAGCTGCATCTGGTCGAGCAGTTCCTGAACATCGTTGGCGGCAAAATACAATCCCAGCAAATGCGTGACGCCGGCATCCTTGAACCGGTGGACCTTCTCGACGATGGTGTCGGGATCGCCGATCAGGTTGATATCCTCCATCGACAGGCCGGCCTGGCCCTTCAGCGTCGATTTCGACAGCGACAAGAGGTGCTTGTGCATCTGGCTTTGCTTGTAGCGCGCGACCGCCGCCTCGTGGGTCTTGCCGATATGAACGATATATTGTGGCGCTACGGCGATGGTGGAAGGATCGCGTCCCGCGGCGGCCGTCATCTCCATCATCTGCGTGACCATGCCCTTGAGCTTATCCGCAGGCATCCCGGCCGGAATCCAGCCATCGGCGCCCTCGGCGACGCGCCGGATGTGGTTTTCATTGTTGCCGCCGAAATAGATCGGCAGCTTCGGCTGTTTCGGCTTCGGGAACAATTCGACGTCCCTGTAGCTGTAGTACTTGCCCTCGAATGTCGCATTGCGTTCCTTGAACAGCAATTGCAGTGCCCGGACACCTTCTTCCACCATGTCGCCGCGATGCACGCCGCCTCCCGGACGCAACGCGTCGAACTCCTCCCGATAGGCCCCGACGCCGACGCCAATCTCGAGACGGCCGCCGCTGAAATGGTCGAGGGTGGCGATCTGTTTGGCGAGCACGACGATGTCTCGCCGCATCGGCAGCACCAGGACACCGGTGCCGAACCGCAACGCGGTCGTGTTGGCGGCGATGAACGCGTAGGTCATCAGCGGCTCCCAGAACCGCGGCGGCACCGGAAATTCCTCGCGGACGTAATGCTGCGTGGTCATGTGGTCGTTGCCCCACACCGAGTGATAGCCGAGCTTCTCGGCGTGTTGAGCAATCCTGATCAGCGTTTCCGGGCTGGAAAACGGGATCGGATATGTCAGGCCCTCCATTCCGGTGGGCAGCCCGGCGCTCACGATCAGACTCATGGTTCGCTCCTCTTTGGGCCTTGCGCCCATTGTATGTGTCGAAAAGCTCAGGTGGTACGGAGGCGGCGGGCCGCCGTGGCATCGTGATCGACGCTGTGGTTGGCGCGCAGCATGACACCATAGTCGCGCTCCGCCGCCTCGCGCGAGACCAGCCCAAGATCGACATCCTCGGCGACCTTCAACGGGTCGCGCTCGAACGGATCACCGAGCCCGCCGCCGCCGGGCATTTCGATGATCACAGCCTCGGTCTTGGGAACCGTTTGCTGGCCCTTGCTCTTGAGCTTGGCGCCCGAACCGAGCGACAGCACGCCGGGCTTGCCATCCTTGCCGCCGTTGCGGCCGCGCGCTGGATAGACCACGCGGTCGTAATTTGCACTGATCGCGAACGCTGCGTCATCGAGGGTGACGACCTCCATCACTTGTCCAAGACCGCCGCGGTAGCGTCCTGCGCCTCCGGAATCGATGCGGTATTCCTTGCGTCGTATCAGGAGCGGCGACATCGCCTCGGTGACCTCGACGGGAACGTTGCGAACGCCGCTGGGAAACGCGGTGGCGGACAGACCGTCCTTGCCGGGCCGTGCGCCGGTGCCGCCGGAATGGAACGACATCACGTTGAATACCCGGGCCTTCATCATTTCCGCGGAGTCCGCATCGATCTGGCTTGAACCACCGAAAGCGAACAGATTCCACAGGCAGGAGGTGCCTTCGGCAGGGACCTGGTCTTCGAGCGCCTGGTTGAGGCACCCGATCACCAGATCAGGCAGCATCTGCCCGACGACGTGGCGGGTTGCGACCGGAAACGGATGCAGCGCATTAAGGATGCAGTTTTCCGGCGCGTGCATGCGCAGCAGCGCCAGCGAGCCCTCGTTGTTCGGCACCTTCGGTGCGATGATGCACTTCACGCCGAAGCTGGCATAGGCCTCGGTGTAGCAGAACGGAACGTTGATACCGAAGGAGGAGGGCGGCGAGGTCCCGGAAAAATCCAAGTCGATGCCGTCGTCGCCAATGGTCATCGTCGCTACCAGATCGAGCGGCTTGTCGTAGCCGTCGACCCGCATGGTGTTGCGGAAGGTACCCTTCGGCAGCTTGCGGATCGCCTCCAGCGTGGCGCTGCGCGAGCGCTCGAGAATATGTTCGCCCAGCCGGTCGAGGCTATCGATGCCGAACTCGGTCATCATGGCGAGCAGCTGCCGGCTGCCGACGTCGTTGCAGCCGGCTAGCGAATAGATGTCGCCGATTACCTGCACCGGCTCGCGGACATTGGCCTTGACGATCTCGATCAGGGTCTCGTTGACGCCCGATGCGCTTGCAAAGCGCATGATCGGGACATACAGCCCTTCTTCAAAGACCTGGCGGGCGTCCGGGCCCATGCCGCGGCCGCCGATGTCGATCACGTGGCAGGTCGATGCGAACAGCGCGACCAGCCGGTGCCCTCTGAATACCGGGGTCACCATCGTGAAGTCGTGCAGATGCCCGGTGCCCTTCCACGGATCGTTGGTGATGAAAATGTCGCCGGGCCGCATGGTGGGCGCCGGGAACGCCGCCAGGAAGTGTACCACCGCGCGTGCCATCGAGTTGACGTGGCCAGGGGTTCCGGTAATGGCCTGCGCCAACATCCGGCCCGCAGTGTCGAACACGCCTGCGGATACGTCGCCGGCCTCGCGGGTGGATGTGCTGAAGCCGATGCGGATCAGGGTCTGCGCTTGCTCCTCCACCACCGCGATCAGCCGATCCCACATGATCTGCTGGTGGATCAGAAGCATCGGAGCTTCAATGGGGGCCATGGTCGTATCCATATTCATCTCCTCGTCAAGACGATGCTGCCGAGCGCGTCGATGCGGGCGCCGAAGCGTCGGGTCACCATGGTGGTCGTTTCGTCCTCGACAATCAATGCGGGCCCCGCGATGGTCGCGCCCGGCGCCAGGTCGCGGCGATTAAAGAGCGCGACAGCTTCGAAGTTGCCGCTGCCGGGGTCGACAACCCCGACATGAGCCGCGGGCTCGACGGGGTGATGCGCCGGCGTCGCGGGGCATGGAACGACGGGATCGCCGACGGTGGCAAGCCGCAGCGACCAGCTCAGCACCTCGACGTCGAGGCCCGGGATGCGGCGACCGAACTGCTGCTCGTAATCCGCAACGAACAGCCGCTCCAGCTCGGCCGCGGAGCTTGCATCCATCTTGCCCGGAAGAATCGTGACCGTAACCTCATGGCCCTGGCCGCGATACCGCATGTTGGCGGTCCAGCCCTCGGTCAACGCCGCCGAGGGCGCGCCGAGCCGGACCACCGCCTCGGCCTCGCTGCGCATGCCGGCACGCAGCGCGTTGAGTGCGGCGACGTCGAGGGTCGCGTCGAGGCGGCCGAAACGGGTGCGCACCACCTCATAGGCGATCGGCGCGAGTAGAAAACCGAACGCCGATCCGACGCCGGCACCGGCCGGCACGATCACGGTGGCGATATCGAGTTTTTCAGCCAGCCGCGCGGCATGGATAGGCGCCGCGCCGCCAAAGGCAATCATCACCCGGTTCGACAATACGCGGCCGCGCTCTACCGCATGGACCCGTGCCGCGTTCGCCATGTTTTCCTCGACCACCTCGCTGACGCCGAGCGCCGCGCTGGTGATGTCGAGGTTCAGCGTCTCGCCGATCGACCACGCCGCTGCCGCACCTGCCGCGTCGGGGTCGAGCCGCATCTTGCCGCCGGCGAAGCGATCGGGCTGAAGCCGTCCCAATAGCAGATTGGCGTCGGTGACCGTGCAGTCGCGGCCGCCGCGGCCGTAACAGGCCGGTCCCGGCTCCGATCCGGCGCTGGCGGGGCCGACCTGGATGCGGCTCAGATTGTCGACGGTGGAGATCGAACCGCCACCGGCGCCGATCTCCACCATCTCGATTACCGGAACCCGGATCGGAATGCCGCTGCCCTTGAGGAATCGATATTCCCGTGCCACCTCGAACGATCGCGAGAAGTGCGGTTGGCCGTCATCGATCAAGCAGATCTTTGCGGTGGTACCGCCCATGTCGAACGACACGATGTGGTCGTGGCCGCGCTGCCGCGCGATATGGCTGGCGAGAATGGCGCCCCCGGCAGGGCCGGACTCCACCAGCCGAATCGGAAAGCGCCGGGCGATCTCGACCGTGGTCAATCCGCCTGCGGAGGTGATGAGATAGATCGGGCAGGAAAAGCCGCGTCCGGCCAGCGTGTCTTCCAGCAGCTTGAGATAGCGGTCCATCACCGGCTGCACATAGGCGTTGGCGCAGGCCGTCGACCAGCGCTCGTATTCGCGCATCTCCGGGCACACCTCGCTCGACATCGTCACCGCGATATCGGGCGCCAGTTCGTGCAGGATATCGCGGCTGCGCAGCTCATGGGCAGGGTTGGCGTATGAATGCAGATAGCCGAGCGCGACGCTGGTGACGCGCTCGGCGCGCAGAACCGGAACGAGGCCGGCAAACGTTTGCTCATCCAGCGGCTCGATGATTCGGCCGGAGGCGTCAATCCGCTCGGGCACCGCCAGTCGCAGCTTGCGCGGCACCAGCGGTGCCGGTTTGTCCATGAAAATGTCGTATTGCTCGAAGCGATGCTCGTACGCCATCTCGATGGAGTCGCGGAAGCCGCGCGTCACCAGCAGCGCTGTCCGCGCGCCCTTGCGCTCGATGATGGCGTTGGTGGCCAGCGTGGTGCCGTGGATGATCAGACCGAGATCGGCGGGTTTCAGCGCCGCGTCGGCGAGGATCATGTCGATGCCGGCGAGTACCCCCTTTTCAGGTGCCGCGGCGGTGGTCAGCACTTTGCGGCTGAACATCCGTCCGCCGATGTCGAGTGCGAAATCCGTGAAAGTGCCGCCGATATCGACAGCCAGGCGAGCGGACGTCATTGATCGATCGTCTCCTTGATATTGCCGCCGAGATAAGCCTCTCGGATGCGCGGATCCTGCCGGACCTCGGCGGCGGGCCCCTCGAGAAACTTGCGACCGAGCTCCATCACGATTGCGGTATCCGAGACCAGCAGTGCGCCATGAACGTTCTGCTCGACGACGAGCACCGTGACGCCCGCGGCCGCGATCTGCCGGACGGCGGCGAATATCTCGGACTGCATTTTTGGCGACAGGCCAAGCGAGGGTTCGTCGAGCAGCAGCAGTTCGGGGCTCGTGAGCAGTACCATCGCGGTCTCTAGCACCTGCTGCTCGCCGCCGGAGAGATTGCCCGCCATCTCCGACCATTTGCTGCGCAACAACGGGAACTGCGACGTGACGCGGTCGATCGCCGCGCGATGCGTCCGGCTGGCCAACGTGTAGCAGCCCGTCTTGATGTTCTCGGCGACCGTCATTCGTGGAAAATTGCAGCGCCCCTGCGGCACGAAACCGATGCCGCGCTTCAGTCGTTCCGCCGGGCCGAGATGCTCGATCGCCTCGCCCTTGAAGATGATCTGTCCGGAAAAATACCGATTGATGCCGAACACCGCCCGCAGCAAGGTCGATTTTCCGGCGCCGTTGCCGCCGATCAAGGTGGTGATCGAGGCGGGTGGCAGCCGGGTAGAGAAGTCGTGAACGATCGGCACCTCGCCGTATCCGGCGCATAGATCGATCAGTTCCAGCTTGGGATATGGCGTCATGTCGGCTCCGCCGGGTCGGCTCTGGAGACCGGCGCAATGCCGAGATAGGCATCCAGCACGCGCGGATCGCTACGCACTGTGCCGGGCGAGCCTTCCATCAGCTTGCGGCCCTGATCGAACACGATCACCTTGTGACAGAGGCTGTTGATGAATTCGACATTGTGCTCGACGATCAAAAAGGAGATGCCTCCCGCATTGGCCTTGCGGAGGATATCGGCGAGTTCGTTGATCCGGGTCGGATTGACGCCGGCGACTGGTTCGTCGAGCACAATCATGCGCGGCCGCGCCATCATCGCCGCGGCGAAGGCCAGCAGCTTCTTCTGGCCGTAGGACAACACGGTGGCGGGAGCGTGGATCAGCTGGCTGATTCCCATGACGTCGATCAGTTCGCGCGCCCGCGCTTCCGCGGCGGCGCTGACGCTGCGGAACGAGCGAGTCCGCAACAGCGCGTCATACCAGTGCAGGCCGCGCAGCGCGGCATCGGCGACCAGCAGATTGTCAAGCAGGTCGAAGGAGTCGTAAACCCGGACGTTCTGAAAGGTGCGAGTCAGGCCGGCGCGCGCCACGCCCGGCGCATCGAGATTGGTAATGTCGTCGCCGTCGAGTTCGACACGGCCGGCATCGATCCGCTGGAAGCCGCTGATGCAGTCGATGGTGGTGCTCTTGCCGGACCCGTTGGGGCCGATCAGGCCTGTGATGCTGCCTTGTTCGACCTCGAAGGAGGCCTCACGCACGGCGCGGACACCGCTGAAGGCCTTTGAGAGGTTTTCGACCTTGAGGATGGCGCTCATCGCAGCGCCTTTCGCAGCGCGGCGATGCGCCGGTCCTCGAGCCAGCCGGCGATGCCGCGCGGCATCAGCATCATCACCGCCACCAGCACTACGCCATAAATCACCATGCGCAGCTCGTTGGAGAAGCGCAGTGCCTCCGGCAATACCACCATGGCGGCGCCTGCCAGCACCACGGCCCAGAAGCTGCCGGCTCCTCCGATGATCACGATGATCAGGAAGGTTTGCATGTAGTAGAAGTCGAGAAAGCTGGGATCGATGATCTTGAGGTGGAACGCGTAGATGGCGCCGGCCATCCCGGTGATGACGGCTGCAATCACGAAGGCGGCAAGTTTGTAGGGTGCCGGCGAAATGCCTTGGGATTCGACCAGCGGATCGTTCTGCCGGATGGCTTTCAACACCATGCCGATCCGGCTCGATTTCAGGGCATACAAGAACGCCAGCGCCAGCAGGGTGTAGACCAGCGCGACGTAGTAGAAGCGCGTGCTGGTGTCGAAGGCAAAGCCCGACAGACGGGGCGGCGGCAAGCCGGGGATGCCGAGCGGTCCGCGCGTCACGTCAACCCAGTCGCGTGCCACCAGCGCGGCGAGCAAGGCGAAGGTCAGGGTAACGACCACGAAAGCGTGACGCGTGGTCCGGGTGATGGCGATGCCGATGGCGGTGGCCAGCACCGCGTTGACCACGCCGGCCAGCAGCACGCCCTCCCAGAAGCTGCGCTTGAGATCCATCACGGCGATCGCTGAGCAATAGCCGCCGACGCCCCAGAAGCCGAGCTGGGCGAATGACAGCAGACCGGCATAGCCGTAGACGAGATTCAGCGCCGCCGCTGCGCTCAGGAAGATTAGCCCCGATATCGCGACGCCGATGAAATAGTTCGAACTGGTCAGCAGCGGCAGGCTGAACAGCAGCGCTACGGCCGCGAGTACGGCAATCGGGGTCCATCGCGGCTCGATCATCCGACGCGCATTCCGGGGCGCTGGAAGATTCCGTCGGGACGCAGCAGCACGGCCACGATCATGATGGTGAAGATCGCGCCTTCCTGCCAGACGATACCGAAGAAGCCGCCGACCCAGCTTTCGATCATGCCGAGCGCGATGGCCACGATCACCGCACCAGTCATGTTGCCGAGGCCACCGATGACGACCAGCGCGAACGCTTTGAAGATCACGGCCTGTCCCATCGCCGGATACAACAACTGGATCGGCGCGAGCGCCGCACCCGCCAGTCCGCACAACGCCGCCGCGAGCACCACGGCGTTGCGGGCGACGTGGTGCGGCATGATGCCGACCATCATCGCCGCCTCGCGGTTCTGCGCGATCGCCCGCATCGCGCGACCGAACTGGGTGAATCGCAACAAACTGTAAAGCGTGGCAAAGGCCGCGATGGCAAGCGCGCCCGCGATCATGCGGGTGAAAGTGATGCGGATCGAGCCGATCTCGATGCCATCGAAGCCGTAGGCGGTGTCGATCATCAGCGGCGTGGCGCTGAACAGATACTGCATCCCGTAGAGCAGGATCATGGAAATGCCGAGTGTGGCCAGGATACTGCGCTCGAACTCCTTCTGGTCGATGTGACGCAGGAAGCCTTCGTAGAGAACGAGACCGACCAGCGCCGTCGCCATCATGGCAATTACCAGCGCCGGCCAATACGACAACCCGAACACCGGCAACGCAAAAGCCATGGCGTAACCGCCCAGCATCAAGAGTTCACCGTGCGCGAAATTGATCACCTCGAGAACGCCGAAGATCAGCGCCAGGCCGACCGCAATCAACGCATAAATCAATCCCAGCATCAGGCCGTTGAGCATTAGCTGAAGCAGGTAGGTGGCGCTGACGTCCATTAACCCTCGGTTCAGACTTGAGGTTTCGGGCTTTTTCGTTTCGGATTTTTTTGTTTTTGTTTCGGACTTTTTGGTGCCGGGTGTCGATCCGGCATGCCGCGCCGCATCTTTTCGGTGTTCCTGTTATCAGAACAGCGTTCCGGATAATCTAGACAATCCTTGCTGACCCGTCAATTTGCTGGCGCGTCGCGCCGGCAGCCCACGATCGAGGCAGCAACTAGCACTTTTCGAGGCAGCACGCGCATCGACTCGGCGATGCCCGGGCCGATGCTTGACTTGCGCCGCGAGCGCCGATTACATCGATGTGTCAATGTGGGGAACGATGTTCCGATTAAAGGTACGCGCTCGTTTTGAGGCTGCACGCGTGTCGCAGAGAGTCTCCCGGCGATGCTGATAAATTCGACGCGGTTGTTCGCCGGCATGCAGGAACACCGGCTCGACGCCATCGTGGCGACGATGCCGGAAAATGTCACCTATGCCAGTGGCTTCTGGGCCATGAGCCAGTGGATTCGTCGCGGCCCGCAGGCCTACGTGCTGACGCCGGCGCCCGCTTTGGGCGAGCCGGTCGTGATCGCCAGTTCGGGCCTCATCGACCTCGCCGCCGATCCCGATGTGTGGGTAAAGGAAATCCTGCGGTTCGGAAAATTCGTCATCGAGCGGGCGCCTGACGCCAAGCTCGATGTCCATGACAGCCGTATCGCGGAGCTGATGGCGCAGGACGACGAAAGCGACGCAGTCGACGCGCTGGTCAAGGCGATCAAGATGCGCGGCTTGCGGCGCGCGCGGATCGGTGTCGATGAGATCGGCATCCTGCCGCAATATTGGGACCGGTTGGCCGAGGCGCTGCCGGACGCGACACTGGTGCGGGCCGCCGACGTCTTCCGCTACGCCCGCGCGGTCAAGACTGCGGAGGAGATCCGGCGGTTGCGGCGATCCGCGGTGATCGCCGACCTGTCGATCCAGTCGGCGCTTGCGGCGGCGCGCGAAGGCGCGACCGAAATGGATCTGGCGCGCGCCTTCCATTCCAGGACCATCGCCGAAGGCGGCCTGCCGGTGCTGGGCTGCATCGGGGTTGGAACGCGCAGCGCGATGACCAACGTGCAGCCCTCGGAGCGGAAGCTTGTGCGCGGCGACGTGATCCGGTTCGACGTCGGCGGGCGCTACCGGCACTACCGCGCCGATATCGCGCGCAACGGCGTGCTCGGCGAGCCAAGTCGCAAGCTGGCGCAGTATCATCGCGCGATCTGCATCGGACTTGAGCGCGCCATCGGCATGATCCGCCCCGGGGTGCGCGCCGCCGACGTGTTCGAGGCCTGTGTCGAAACAGTGCGGCGCGAGGGTATCGGACATTACCAGCGCAGTCATGTCGGGCATGGCATCGGCCTCGATGGCTATGACGCGCCGAACATTGCGCCATCGAGCGCGGACATCTTCGAGGAAGGCATGGTGATCTGCGTCGAGACCCCGTATTACGAAATGGGGTTTGCCGGCCTCCAGGTCGAGGACACGCTCGTCGTTACACGAGATGGGGTCGAATCTTTCATGATGAGCGGCACGGAGTTGCGGGTCGTCTGATGGCGCAGGTGCGAGGCCTCCAATGCATTCGGTGCGGCGCCCGCTATCCGGCGGATCGTTATGCGCAGGATTGCCCGGCGTGCCGGCCGGTAGCGCGCAGCAATTTGATCGTGGACTATGATTCGGAGATGCTGACGCCGCGGCCACGTCCAACCGCGGATGCCGGCCATGGCTTGTGGCGATACGGCGATCTGCTGCCGGTAACTGAGACTGACGCCGTCAGTCTCGGTGAGGGTGGCTCACCGCTGCTTCGGTTCGATCGCGCCGGCAGCTTGGTTGGTCTCGCCAACTGGCTCGGCAAGGACGAGACGCGCAATCCGACGTGGTCGTTCAAGGATCGGCTTGCCTGCCTCGCCGTGTCGTCGGCCAGGCAGATGGGAGCACGGGTCGTGGTGTCGAGTTCCTCCGGCAACGCCGGCGCCGCGGCGGCGGCGTATGCCGCGAAGGCCGGTTTGCAATGCGTGATCTTCACCTTCAAGGGCACCAGCGGCCCGATGTTGACGCAAATGCGCGCCTACGGCGCGACCGTGGTCGCTTGCGAAAACAAGGACGACCGCTGGAAGCTGATGGAGCATGCGGTTCGCCACTACGGCTGGTTTCCGACCTCGCCGTTTTTCGGCCCGGTGGTCGGCAGCAATCCTTACGGCATCGAGGGCTACAAGACGCTGGCTTACGAAATCGCCGAACAACTGCAATGGACGGTGCCGGACTGGTGTGTGCTGCCGGTCTGCTACGGCGACGCGTTACTCGGTATGTGGCGCGGTTTCGAGGACATGATGGCGCTGGGCTGGACCGACCGGATGCCGCGCATGGTGGCAGCGGAAACCTACGGGTCGATCGGCGCCGCGCTGGCTGAGGGTGGGGACAGTTTGCCTGATATGCGAAAGAATTATGAGACGGTGGCGGTTTCGATCGGCGCGACCCGCGGTACCTACCAGTCGCTCGATATTGTGCGACGCTCGAAAGGGACCGCACTGACGATCGGCAATGAAGCGATCATGCGCTGGCAACGGCTGCTGGCAGAACAGGAAGGCCTGTACGTCGAGCCGGCTTCCGCGGCGAGCCTTGCAGCGGTCGAGCAATTGAGACGGGACGACCGGATGTTGCCCACTCAAACAGTTGTCTCATTGCTGACGGCCAGCGGCCTGAAGGATCCCGCGGCCACAGCGGCGCAGCAGCCCGATCTGCTGCTCGTTCCCGCGAATTTCGACGCTGCGGTGGCGCTGCTGACAGCGTCGAAGATCTTCCCCGATCAGTCCCGGACGGCGCAAGGGCCGTTCGCATGAAATTCAGCGTGTGCCTGTCGACCGGATTCGAAGGCGTGATGGTTCCGATTCCCTTCGCCGGACCGGAGGATTTCATCGCCCAGGGCCAGCTGTGCGAGAGGCTCGGATACGACTCGGTGTGGGGCAACGATCACGTCACCACCCAGGATTATGTACGCGGACTCTATCCCGGCAAGCCACCGAATTTCTACGAACCGATGATGGTGCTGGCGGCGATCGGGGCGGTCACCACAAGGCTGAAGCTCGGTACCGCGCTGACTGTGCTGCCGATGCGCGATCCGGTCTACCTGGTGAAACAGGCGATCACGCTCGACCAGATGACCGGCGGCCGCTTCATCATGGGCGTCGGTCTCGGCGCCTACCGCGAGGAATTTCTGGCATGGGGTGGATCGCGCGTGGCCAAGGCGCGCCGCGGCGACATGATGGACGAGGGTTTGCAGGCCTTGAAGCTGTTGTTCGAGGAGCCGCGATGCAGCTATGAGGGCCGCTACTACAGTTTTAAGGACGTCGAAATGCTGCCGAAAAGCCGGGCGCAGCCGTTCCCGCTCTATATCGGCGGTCATAACCTCGAAGCGGTCGAGCGCGCCGCCCGCTATGGGCAGGGCTGGCTGCCCGGTTGGCGGCCGCTGAGGGAAATGGAAGAGCGGATTGCCGCCCTGAAGGCGCGCGCCGGCCAACTCGGCCGCGATCCCTGTGAAATCGAGATCGCGCCGCAATTTTCCGTCACCGTGGACAAAACGCTTGAGGCTGCGGAACAGCGCTACATGGCGAGCGGCCTGGTGGCGCATCGGCGCTCGCTGGCCTATACCGGCCGCGATCTCAGTCACCAGGTGGTTGCCAATTTGGTCGGGTCGCCCGAAATCATCCTGGAGAAAATCGACAAGTTGCGGGCGATCGGCGTCGACCATTGTTGCGCCCTGATGTTTCCGGCGAACTCCGTCGCCGAAATGAACGAACAGGTCGAGTGGTTCGCCACCGGCGTGATGGCCAAGGTCACTGCCGGTTTGGCCTGACATGGATGTTGTCTCTACGCGATGGCATCCCCGGGAATTGTAGACCTTCAGGAGCTAAGCCTCGTGTGTCGGATCGAACATGGATGTGATCCACGGCAGATGGAGCAAATGCGTTCGATACACGGAGTGGACTTTTTGACATGATCGAGGTTGTTGACGGCCGTCAACGTTCGGGAGATGCTCAACAAAGTAATTGGTAGGGGTGGATTTCAGGCCAATCCCGATACATTCCCCTCCATGGAGGCGTTGGCAATGGCAAACTACATTCCTAGCCCCAGGGACTGGGTGCGTGAGCAGGTCGAGCTTTACGAAAGCAGTGGTGGGACGCAAGGGACCACATTGCGTGATACGGGGCTGCCCGTAATTATCGTGACCCACCTTGGCAACAAGACCGGTGCCGTCCGAAAGACACCGCTGATGCGGGTAAAGGATCACAACAGTTACATCCTGGTAGGATCGGTCGGCGGCGCTCCAAAGGATCCGGTCTGGGTGCACAATCTGCGCATCAATCCGGATGTGGAGATTCGCGATTTGACGGTTGTGAGCCGGATGCGGGCGCGCGAGGTCAGCGACGAGAGTGAACGGTCCCGGCTCTGGAAGCTTGCCGTAGCGGCATATCCGCCTTACGCGGAATACCAGGAACGCACCAGTCGCCGGATTCCGGTGTTTGTTGCGGAGCCGATGCCAACTCCGGCGTCTTGAATTTCGTCCAGTGTTGACTTCGCAGGCTTGCTGCCGTGTTGCATATATCGGATTCGAGCAGACTGTATCGTTCGTCAGATCGCACCTATCCAAAAGCGGCGTCGAATTCAGCGTGTCACGTGATCGCGGTGGAGCGGTGACAGCCAGCGATGTCCGCGGCGGCGGAGGAAACCGACGACGCTTCGGACATCGCGGAGCTCGTCCCGATACGGATTCTTAGGAATAATCTCCGCGATCTACCAGGTCGCGCGGCACCTTCTTCCAAAGGCTTTCTCGGCATGGATGCTTTTGCCCGGCAAGAACCAGGCAAGTTCTAACGCTGCATCTGCATGAACTGATCCATAGGCATCATGTTGTGGTTGAGGTTTGCCATGATCCAGAGCGATCCGGCCATCACGAGAATGACGATCAGGACGCCAAAGGCCAGCGCCAGCACATTATTGGTGTTGTCGGGCCCCGTCGTGATGTGCAGGAAGAAGACCAGGTGCACGCCCATCTGCGCGATTGCCAGCACGACCAGTGCCACCGGAATGCTGGGCTCCCACACCAGATCGGTTCCGGCGACGAAGAAGGAGGTTGCGGTCAGCAGGATGGCGAGTCCCAGTCCGGTCAAATAGCCGAGAACCCGCAGTCTGACGCTGCCTTCTGCCTGCTCGTCGCCCGGTGCGACGTCGGCGCGGCTGAGAACTTCGTCCTGCCCATGGGTCATCTGGCACTCCCGATCAAATACACCACGGTGAATACGGCGATCCAGATGATGTCGAGTGCGTGCCAGAATAGCGCAAAGCACAGGATGCGGCGCTGGATATCCGCACGAAATCCCTTGGCGAACACTTGCGCCATCATCGTCAACAGCCACAATATGCCGGCCGAGACGTGCAGCCCGTGGCAGCCCACCAACGTGAAGAACGCCGAGAGAAACGCACTACGCGTCGGTCCGGCGCCGCGTCCAACCAGGCTGGCGAACTCGCTGCCTTCAATGGCCAGAAAACCGAGACCGAAGATACAGGTGACGGCCATCGCGAGTTGGAACCAGATCGCGCTGCGTGTTTCGGCGGCAATACTGGCAAGCCCGCACGTAAAGCTCGACGCAAGAAGGAATCCGGTCTCGATCGCGACATTGCGCAGGTCGAACAGGTCGCGCCCACTCGGTCCGCCGGCGGTCTGCCCCAGCAGAACGGCATAGGTCGCGAAGAAGGCGGAGAACATGACCATGTCGCTGAGAATGAAGATCCAGAAGCCATAGCCGGTGACGACGCGCTTGGAGGCGGGACCGCTGCGCGCCGCAGCTCCTGTCGTGCTCCGCAGCTGACGCGGATCGCTACTTGGGTACGCTATCGTCGTGTCGCTCATCACGCGCCTCCCGCGCTAGAGAGGGCGGGGCGCCCCGCGAGGTTGGCGCGGTCGATGCGTGCGACTTCCGCGGCAGGGATAATGTACTCGTCATGGTCGCGCCACGCGAAAACCACGAATGTCGCGACCGCGCCGACGAAGCCCGCAACCACCATCCACCAGATGTGCCAGATCAGGGCAAAGCCCATCACGGTGGCGAAGAATGCGCAAACGAATCCGGTCGGTGAGTTGCGCGGCATCTCGATGTCCTCGTAGTGCGGCTCGCGCTTCTCGAGGTCCTGCCGTTGGCTATGCAATTTCTGCTGCCAAAAGGCGTCCTCCCCCTGCACCTCGGGCAGGATCGCGAAGTTGAAGACCGGCGGCGGTGAGGCGGTGGCCCATTCCAGCGAGCGTCCATTCCAGGGGTCGCCGGTGCGGTCGCGTAATTCCTCACGGCGGCGGATGCTGACGATGAGCTGCAGGATCTGAAAGACGATCCCGATCAGGATCAGGACTGCCCCGCCGGCGGCCACGATCAGCCACGGTCGCCACTCCGCGACATCGTAGTGTTGCATTCGTCGCGTCATGCCGAGAAAGCCGAGGACATAAAGCGGCATAAACGCGACATAGAAGCCGATCAGCCAGAACCAGAACGCCGCCTTGCCGAGACCATCGTGCAGGCGGAAGCCGAACGCCTTGGGAAACCAGTAGGTGTAGCCGGCAAACGCGCCAAACAGCACCCCGCCGATGATCACATTGTGAAAGTGGGCGATCAGGAACAGGCTGTTGTGCAGCAGGAAGTCGGCGGGCGGCACGGCCAGCAGTACGCCGGTCAAGCCGCCGATGATGAACGTCACCATGAACCCGATCGACCACAACATCGGCGTCTCGAAGCGAACGCGCCCGCCATACATCGTGAATAGCCAGTTGTAGATCTTCACGCCGGTCGGCACCGCGATGATCATGCTGGCGATACCGAAGATCGCGTTGACATCGGGGCCTGCTCCCATCGTGAAGAAATGGTGCAGCCACACCATGAACGAGATGACGCAGATCGCCATGGTCGCCAGCACCATCGAGCGGTAGCCGAACAGCGGCTTGCCGGAGAAGGTCGAGACCACCTCCGAGAAAATTCCGAACGCCGGCAGCACCAGGATATAAACCTCCGGATGGCCCCAGGCCCAGATCAGGTTCATGAACATCATCATGTTGCCGCCGGCTTCATTGGTGAAGAAATGAAAGCCGAGGTACCGGTCGAGGATCAGCATCGCCAGCGTCGCGGTCAGGATCGGAAATGCGGCGACGATCAACAGGTTGGTCGCGAGCGTGGTCCAGCAGAACATTGGCATGCGCAGGTAGTTCATGCCCTTGGTGCGAATTTTCAGCACGGTAGTGACCAGGTTGATGCCCGCCACCAGCGTGCCGATCCCGGAGATTTCCAGCGACCATAAATAGTAGTCGACGCCGACACCCGGCGAATAGGTCAACTCCGACAACGGCGGAAAAGGCAGCCAGCCGGTGCGCGCGAATTCGCCGATGACAAGTGAAATATTGACCAGCAATGCGCCGGTGGCGGTGAGCCAGAAGCCCACCGAGTTGAGGGTCGGAAATGCCACATCGCGAACACCAAGCTGCAACGGTACCACCAAATTCATCAATCCGATCACGAACGGCATCGCGACGAAGAAAATCATGATGGTGCCGTGAGCCGAAAATATCTGGTTGAAATGTTCTGGCGGCAGGTAGCCCTGCGAATGATAGGCGATCGCCTGCTGCGAACGCATCATGATGGCATCGGCAAATCCGCGCAGCAGCATCACGGTTGCGAGCAGAGTATACATCACGCCGATCCGCTTGTGGTCGACGCTCGTAATCCATTCCTCCCACAGATACGGCAGGTGGCCCCTGACGACGGCCCAGACGAGGACCCCAAGGATCGCGAGCGCCACCACGCCCGACGTGATCATCGGAATTGGCTGATCGAGCGGAATGGCCGACCAATTGAGCTTACCAAGCATTGGGGGCTCCGAGATACGATTGCGCGGATTCGGAGGTCAGTCGCGGTCCCGGCGCGGACGGGATCTTCTGGGTCGAGATGGCCTCGAAAAATCTGGGATCGTCGAGCCGGAAGGTCGGTTTGGTCGTCTCGATCGATTGCCGGGCGAGTTTGTTGTAGTTGTCCGCACTCAGAACCCGTTCGGTTCGGGCCGTGCTCGCCACCCAATCGGGAAACGCAAGTTGCGATACGACGTGAACATCAAACGACATTTCGGGAAAGCCATCACCGCTGAAATGCGCCGCCAGGCCCTGGAGGGTGCCCTCATTATCGGCGCGCAGTTCCAGCCGTGTGACCATCCCGTTCATCGTGTAAATCATGCTGCCGAGTTGCGGAATGAAGAATGCGGTCATCACGCTGCCGGATGTCAATTCAAAGTGCAGCGGCGCACCGACCGGCACGGTCAACTCGTTGACGGTCGCGATCCGTTGGTCCGGATAAATGAACAGCCATTTCCAGTCGAGCGATACGACCTGAATCCTGATTGGATTTCCCGTCCCCTCCACCGGCGCTGCCGGATCGAGCTGATGCGAGCCGATCCAGGCGACGCCGCCCAGCAGAATTACGGTGAGCGCAGGGATCGACCACACCACGAGCTCGATACGGCCTGAGTATTCCCAGTCCGGCCGGTACGATGCGTTTGAGTTGGACGCCCGAAACCAGAAGGCGAAGGCAAAGATCGCGAAGATGGTCGGCAGGACGATCGCCAACATGATCGCGATTGAATCGATCAGGATAGTTTTGTCGGCGACGCCGATCGGCCCTTGCGGGTCAAGGATATTCACGGCCGAACCCCCAGATTCATGCTGGCGAGAAGTTCCCAGCGAGCTTCGTGGTCCCGAGATAGGTCAGGTCACATTTGCCAGATTCGCCGAGATGGCGGCGCGAAATGGCGGATCCTTCTCGTCTTGCTTGAAATGCGGAATGGCGAAGTGTTCGACATCGAAGCCTCCATTATTCGACGAGAGTATATGCGTGGTTAAAGCGAATGTTAATCCGTCGGGCCGGCGGTGCTATTAAATTGAAGTTTAAGACGGCCATCCAAAAGGCTCCCTGGCAGCACCGCCGCGCCATCATCTCACTGCGTCCGCGGGTGGAGGCTACGGAGCGCGCGCGGATCATTGCGCAAAATCCAATTGCGAGAGGTAACGGGTATGGAATAGCTTCTGATGGTCCTGCGGGCATCGGAACATGTGGGCGGCTGCGATCATAGGGAGTTGCAGCGTGAAGCATAACTGGTCTCAATGTGTCCTGGCTGCATTTGCCGCAAGCTGGATGCAGTCAGCATTTGCGCTGGACCCTCGTTATCCAGACTGGCCATGCCAGCAATTAAAGGTGCCGGGAATTGCGATCACGAGCGTGTGGAGCGGCCCTCCCATCGAGATCGGCGAGACGGCAACGCCAGCCGATGCGAAACAGGCCGAGTTGGTGTCGCGGCTGGCGGCCCGCCGAACCCCGATGGAAGACGCGCGAAAACTGATTGTTGACTATATCTTCGGAGCAAGCGCGGAAAAGCAGGAAAAGGCAAAGACGCTTTTTGCGGCCTTGTATGCGAAGCTCAATGCGCAGCGTGACGAGGTGATGAACGGTATTGAGCGCTTCTCACGCAAGCAGAAGGCTGCCGCCGACGACATCCGCGAGGAAGCTCAGAAGCTGCGGGAAATGCAGGACAAACCGAGCGCCGATCCGGCGCAGAACGAGGAACTCGCCAGTCGGCTGGCGTGGCAGACCCGCATTTTCGAAGACCGGCGGAAATCGACCTCCTATGTATGTGATGTGCCTGTTCTTATCGAGAAGCGACTGTTCGATCTCGGCGGTGCGATTCAGAACGCCGTGAATGCCGATACGTCCAAGCCCTGAAGATCGGTCCCCTGACCGGGAAAGGCTGAGATCGGCTATTCGGCCGGGCGCGGCTCCGGCGTGGCGTCCTGCAGCGGCAGGCCAGCGGCGAGCCAGCCGTCGGTGCCATCGCGATACCACGCGACATTCGAATAGCCGAGCGAGAGCGCGCGCCTGGCCGCGTTCCACGACATCCAGCAATCCGCCAAACAATACAGCACGATCAGTCTCGTGTGATCACCACCGGTCGCCTTCTGCAGACCCCGGGAGAAGTAATCGGCCATGCTTGGCGCGAGTTCACCGTAACCGGTGTCGGGCAGCCAGATACTGTCGGGAATGTTGGCGCGCGGCTTGTCGCGCCACAGCGTTCCCTCCGGCAAATTCCGTGGCCGCGGCGGTCGCGGCAGCACGTCGATGAACGATGCGGTGCGGCTGCGCCAGATCGTCTCCGCCTGTTGCGTCGCTATGACAGTCGCACCATGCAGCGTTGCGGGTGTGGGCGCGCGATAATCCTCGAGGCGATAACCGTCCGGTTCGATCACCTCCGCCGCCCGGGCGTCCGCGATGGCAAATAGGGCCATCGCAAGCGCGATCCGAACGGCTGATCTCATCATGGTCGTCTGGAAAGCGTCTCTGAGGTGATCGGCGCATTGGCCTCGTCGAGAATCGGGATGTTGTAGCTGATCAGCAGCTTGTTGATCTCGGCCTTGTTGTCCATGATGAGCTTGTTGAGCGTACGCTTCCATTCCTGGTCCGCCGGACGCACCGCCATGCCGATGCGAAACATCATTTGCGGCCCGGTGGTTTCCTTCACCAGCGGCACCACCACCAGTGGCGGATTGGCCTTTGCCGCGAAATAACCGGCCATCGGGCCCCACAATATGCCGCAATCGATATTGCCCTGATTGAGGTCGTCGATCATGGCCTGCGCCGAGGAATCTGCACGGGTGTCGATGAACAACGGATAGGACTTGGCCCGGCCCAAAAGGCCGTTGATTGCCATATTGGTGCTTGGCGGCGTCTTGGCGACGACGCCAATCCGCTTGTCCTTGAGGCGCGGGTCGCCGATGGCAGTGACATCTTCAAGCCCGCTGCCCGGTTTGGTAACCAGGGCGTATGTCGTCCGGTAATAAGGGATGGTCACCTGCGCCTGATCGTCGCCTTGTGGGAATCCCATGATCACATCGCAACGGTAAGAGCCGAGCGTCATCCGGACGAAACCGGTGGCCTGCGGGAAGTAGGTATAGTTGAGCTTCTTCCCGAGCTTGGCGGCAAACAACTCAGCGAGCTTGTTTTCAAAGCCTTCGCTCTTGTCGTTGGAGAACGGCAGGTTGCGCGGGTCCCCACAAGCGCGAAACACATTGGGGTCGACGAGTTCGAGCGAGCCGGTTTCGTTGCCCTGTGCTTGCGCAAGGGCCTCGACCGGTCGCAAGGCAGCCAACCCCCAGATCAGCATGCCGAGGAGG
>Ga0302320_10002329_pt1 | contig 44866 bp, 32 predicted proteins | sample Bog_T0_3_FD_202130 | JGI IMG/M metagenome (GOLD analysis project Ga0302320, IMG submission 202130) | Peat permafrost microbial communities from Stordalen Mire near Abisko, Sweden - Bog_T0_3 | ecosystem: Environmental > Terrestrial > Soil > Wetlands > Peat | place: Sweden: Abisko, Stordalen Mire...
CAGATAATGATGCGTGTTCTCCGGCTCGAACGCCCCCCAGCCGCCATCGGACGACTGCATGCCGATCACCCACTCCCGAGCACGATCGATCGCTTCGGTATGGCGGGGATCACCGTTCCGGTGCAGCAGCAGCCCGACCACCGCAGTGTCGTCCACATCCGGGTAATGCGGATTGGCATACTGGAACGCCCAGCCGCCCGGCCGCAGCCCGGGCCGCCGCACCGCCCAGTCGCCCACCACATCGGTGATCTGCAGCGGACGCAGCCAGTCGCAGGCCGCATCGGTCGGCAGACCGGCCTCGGCCAGCGCATGGCCGGCCAGACTGGTGTCCCAAACCGGCGACAGGCAGGGCTGGCAATACGCCCGGTCTTCCTCGACCACCAGCAGCTTGCGCACACCCTGCCAGGCGATCGCCGCGTCCGGATGATCCGGCGCATACCCGAGTGTGTCGAACATCATCACGCTGTTCGCCATCGCCGGGTAAATCGCCCCCAGCCCATCGTCGCCGTTCAGCCGTTCGGTGACGAACGCCACCGCTTTCGCCACCGCACTGCGCCGAGTCGCCTTCGGAAACAGTGGTTCGGCCGCCCTCAGCGCGACATCCACACCCTTGAAGAACCGCCCCCAGGCCGACCGGTACGGCCCTCTGATCCAGTCCTTCACCTGCTCGGGCGGCGTGCAGAACAGCTCCGCGATCCCGACCCCGCGCGGATTCCGAGCCTTCGGGCGCAGCCCCATCAGCACCAGCAGCGGCACGATCACGGTGCGAGACCAGTACGACACTTTCGACAGGTGGAACGGAAACCACAGCGGCAGGTGCATGATTTCCAGCGGCATCACCGGCACCGCCCGCCACGGTACCTGCCCAAACAGCGCCAACTGGGCGCGGGTGAACACGTTCGTCCGCTCCGCCCCGCCAGCCGCCAGGATCGCCTCGCGCGCGCGGCGCATATGCGGCGCATCCGGATCATCCCCGATCGCCTTCAGCGCGAAATACGCCTTCACGCTCGCCGAGATATTGAACGCCCCGTCATGGAACAGCGGCCAGCCGCCATGCGCGCCCTGAATCCCGCGAAGATAGACCCCGATCGCGGCCTCCAGATCCGGGTCGATCCGGTCCAGAAAATGCTCGAGCAACACGTATTCGGCCGGAATCGTCGCATCCGCTTCCAGTTCGAACAGGAAATGCCCGTCCGGCCGTTGCCGCCGCGTCAGCGCCGCCGCTGCGCGCGAAACCGAGTCCAGCAACGCAGCGTCATCCATAACCGGCGCGACGAGGTCCATTGATCCCTTACGATGACAGCGACAGCAGCACGTCCGCAGCGGAACGGCCTGATCTTATCGCGCCCTCGATCGTGGCCGGCAACCCGGTGTCGGTCCAATCGCCGGCCAAGGCCACATTTGCCGCATGGCCGGTGCGCGCCTGCGGCCGTCGCATTTCCTGCTGCGCCGAGGCCGCAAATGTGGCCCGCTTCTCCTTCACCACCCGGTAAGGCGGAATCGTCTCCTTCGCACCCGCCGGCAAATCGAGCGCGTCCACCACGTTCGGCCAGACCATCGCCGCGATCGACCGCGCCGGATCGTCCACCATGTTGTTCGCCGCGCTGATGGTGACCGAAACATGCCCCGGCTTCATGAACACCCACTCCGCGGTGCCCGAGGTCAGGCCGATAAACCCCGCCTCACCCATCGGCCCGGCCGGGTCCGCCTCCCCCAGGAAGTGGATATTGAGAATCGCCTCGAACGCTTCCGGCGCGATCAGACCCGGCAGCAGACCGCTGGCAATCCACGGCGGCACCGCCAGCACGACCGAGTCGTCCGCCGCCAGCTTCACCGATCCGTCCGGCCCGCGCAGCGCCATGACCCGCCCGGCTTCCAGCGTCAGTTCGGCAATCCGGCTGTTGAACCGGATCGTCGCCCCGCGCGCCTGCAAGGTCGCAACGGCCGGGTCGATCAACGCCTCCGACAGACCTTCCCGCGGCATCATCGGCTTGCAGGCCTTGCCGCCGCGCATCAGCGTTTCGCGCATCACCGCCGCCAGCAGCCGCGCCAGCCCCTCCTGCGACGGCGTGTTCAGAGCCGCCACCGCGATCGGCTCCAGCAGCCGCCAGTACAGCCGGCCGCGGCGCATGCATTCCGAGACCGGCGTATCATCACGGATGCGTGTGATGCGGGCCATCCGGAGGTAATCCGACAGCCTTGTTTCCGGCACCCGCCGGCTGGCCTTCAGCACCCACCAGGGAATCCGCCCGTTGTTCGGGCGCACCACCCAGCGCTCGCCGGTTTTCAGGTCCATGAACGGAAATTTTGCTTCCTTCAGTACCTGGAACGCCCCGTCGGCGCCGATCTCCTTGATATACGCCCTGGCCGCGCGATTGCCGGACAACAGCAGGTGGTTGCCGTTGTCGATGCGCAGGCCGAGTTCCTTGTCGTGGTAGGACCGGCAGCGCCCGCCGGCGGCGGGGCCTGCTTCATGAACGATGACCGAGCGGCCTTCCGCAGTCAGCGACAGGGCTGCGGATAGACCTGCAAGACCAGCGCCGATCACGTGAACTTGAGACATAGGCAGTACCTTTGCCCCTTCCCCACGGCGGGTGCAATCGATGGACCCTGGCCGTTTGTCTCAAATCTGCGAAATCAGCGCGGCCTCACCCGGCGCCGGCGCTACAGCAGGCACAGCGCCCGCAATTCGTGACGCAGCGCGGCCGGCAGCGCCTCCAGCCCGATGATCGCGCCCATCGCCGGCATATCCGGCGGCGCGTCGTCGGCCTCCAGATAGCGCCAGCCCTGGAACGCCCGGGTCGGCCGCCCGGCCAGCGGCACCAGCGCCGGATCGAGGATGAAGCTTGTGCAGGCCGTCCCGTCGTCGCGCTGGTCCTCGACGATGTCCAGGATGCGCTGGCGCACCAGCATCGTGCCGGCAATCACCCAGTACATCGAGCCGCCGTCGATGACCTCGGCCCGCCGTCGCGGGAAGTTGCGCGTGCGATGCCGCAGCGGCGGATGCATCCGCATCCGTTCCGCCTGCCAGCCCCGCAAAGTCTCGATGTCAGGCACCCCGACGGCCAGTTTGGTCACATGCAGCATGATGGAGCGACTCGGTTGTCAGCGATTTCTTCATGCCAGTGTAGGCGCAAACGGCGGAATGCATCACGGGGTTGAAACCGGCAACACGGTTGAATTCATGTTGCAGTGCAGCATATCGGTCGTGTGGCCGCTTTCCCCCGAGGCCGTCACTCTCCCGCAGAAAGGCTGAAGCGGCATGAAATGGTCCCCTAAACTCCGTACGCTGCGCCGCGGCATCCGGCTGGCGACCCGGATCGTCAAGGCTAGAATCGACCGCCCGGCCGCCCGGCCGGCGAGCCCCGACGCCGAAATCCCCGCGCAATCCAGCATAGACAGCAGCCGCCTCGTCGAGTTCAACGGCTTCGGCGACAATCCCGGGCGGCTGCGGATGCGGGCCTACCTGCCGCCCCGCACCGCCGGCAACCCGCTGGTGGTGCTGTTGCACGGCTGCGGCCAGGACGCTGCCGTCTTCGCGCAGGACTCCGGCTGGATCGCGCTCGCCGACCGCCTGCACATCCCGTTGATCCTCCCCGAACAGGCCGAAGCCAACAATGCCGGGCGCTGCTTCCAGTGGTTCCAGCCCGCAGAAACCGCGCGCGACCACGGCGAGGCCGGCTCGATCGCCGAAATGGTCCGCGCCGCGACGATCCGCCTGGGCAGCGATCCACACCGCATCTTCGTCGTCGGCCTGTCCGCCGGAGGTGCGATGGCCGCTGCCCTGCTGGCCGCCTATCCCGACCTGTTCGCCGCCGGCGCCGCGGTGGCCGGCCTTCCGGTGGGTTCAGCACGATCGGGCATACAGGCGATGCTGCGCATGGCTGCGGCCTGTCCCGACCAAAGCCCCGAAGCCTCGGCCGCAAGCGCACGCGCCAACGCGCCCGCCGGCTTCACCGGACCCTGGCCGCGCCTGTCGGTCTGGCAGGGCGAGGCGGACACCACGGTCGCGCCCGAGAATGCCACGCTGCTCGCCACGCAATGGTGTACGTTGCAAGGGCTGACAATGGAAGAAAGCGACGAGCAGTTGCGCCACGGCGTCCGCCACCGCATGTGGCCGGGTGACACGGACCGCCGCGTGGAACTCTGGTCGCTGCCGCATCTGCCGCATGGCTATCCGGTCGGGACGCGGGTGGTGACACCGGGCCATTTCGTCGAGCAGGCCCCCGTCGACGCCACTGCCGAGATCGCCCGGTTCTTTGGGCTGGACTGATTCGGTTACAAAGTGCCTACTGGTGCCCAGGGAGAAATGGAGCATCAACAACATGAGTGCCGTCGTCAGCGCGGACGTGATGGTCCCCGAGGTGGGATCGCTTGAAGAACGGTACCGGGAGTCAGCAGCGTTCCGGGCAGCATCGGACCAGACCCGGGTCACCCGCACGCATATCCATATCGCTATCGCCAACGGATTGGGCTGGGGTTTCGACGGCATGGACGGGGTGATTTTCGCCCTGGCCTCACCGCTGATCATCAAGGATTTCAGCCTCAGCGTCCCGGACTACCGCTCCGGCCTGCAGATCGCCCTGCTGGTCGGCATCCTCGGCATGTTCGCCTGGCCCTGGCTGGCCGATCGCTACGGAAGGCGGACGCTGCTGGCGGTGAACATCGCCCTGTTCTCGCTGATGATGCCGATCCTGTCGATCTGCACCACCTGGGCGGCCTTCGTCGTCGTCCGCTGCATCGTCAACTTCGCCCTGAACGGTGAGTGGTCGCTCGGTTCGATGCTGGTGGCGGAGACCTGGCCGGCACGGCTGCGCGGCCGCGTCATCGGCATCAACCGCGGCACCTGGTGCTTCGGCGCCGCCCTGGCCGGGGCCATCGCCACCTACATCATCGCCGATTTCGGCTGGCGGTTCGCGTTCGCGGTGCCCGCCTTGGTGGCGGTGATCGCCGTTTACGTCCGCGCCAAGTGCCCGGAATCGCCCTATTGGGTCCGCATGCAGGACCGCAAGGCCCGCATCGCCCGCACCCAGGCCCAGGGACTGAAGCTGTCCGCCGATGACCAGGACTGGATCGACAAAGCCAAACGCGTGCCGCTGCGCCAGTTGTTCCTGCCCGACATGCGGCGCAACACCGCGGTGGCGACCTTCATCGCCTGCTGCTCGACCACCATCTACGGCACCGTCGGCGGCTGGATGCCGCTGTACCTGTCGCAAGAGCGGCACTGGTCCACGGCCATGTACGGAACGTTCTACATCTGGTGGGGGCTGGTCGGGTTCCTCGGCCTGCTCTCCTCAAGCTGGATTTCCGACAAGTTCGGCCGCAAGCCGGCCTTTTACGTGATGCTGGCGGAAGGTGCGGTGTTCATCACGCTCTGGGTGTTCGCCACGACGAACCTCGAACTGTGGATCTACGGCCTGCTCTGGAGCATCGGCTTCCTCGGCTTCTGGGGGCCCAGCATGATCCTGACCGCCGAAGTTTACCCGACCCGCATCCGCGGCATCGGCAACGGCTTCTCCTGGTCGGTCGCCTGGCTGTTCGGCTTCGTGCTGTGGCCGTTCCTCGCCGTCGGGTTGCAGCAATACACCGGGTCCTTCGCCGCGGCGTTCCTGCTGATCCCCGGGGCGATGGCCTGCATGGCGCTGGGCGTCTGGTGGTTCACCCCGGAACATGCCGGTAAAGAACTGGATCATATCGCGACGTAGGAGGCAAAAATGGCCAAGGGTATTCTGCTGGTGGCGTTCGATTTCACCAACGCGCACGAGGATGAGTTCCACGACTGGTACGACCTGGAACACGTGCCCGAACGCCAGCGCGTGCCGGGCTTCGGCCTGTGCGAGCGCTGGATCAACGTTGCCAATCCGAAGCAGGCAGTCGCGTCATACGACCTGGACAACCCGGCGGTGCTGTCGAGCGACGCCTACAAGGCGATCGGGGGCGAGAACCTCTCGGTGTGGTCGAAGCGGGTGAGCGCGATGTGCACGCGTTTGCTGCGCTTCGACGCCGAGCAGATCCTGCCCGGCGATGCCGACAGTCCGGCGGGGGCCGGCGGCCTGCTGGTCAACGCGATGAACATCGCCCCGGAGCACGAAGCCGAATTCAACGAGTGGTACGACCACGAGCATGTTCCTGCGCTGACCGCGGTGCCTGGAACACTGTCGGCGCGGCGGTTTCGCGATTCGACCGGCAAGCACCGCCATCTGGCCTTGTATCACCTGAAAACGCCGGACGTTGCGATGTCGCCCGAGTGGAAGGCCGCCGCCGCATCGCCCTGGACCGACCGCCTACGCCCGCATTTCCGCGATCATGTGCGGATTCTGGCCCGGCGCTACGTGCGCGGCGGATAGACGCGCCAGAGCTTTGACCTCGGGTATGGCGCGTGAGCCGAACCGAAGCCATCAACGAGTAGCCCCTACGGGTTCGCATCGGGCAGCGTGTTGGGCAGCAAAGCCTCGATACGGGTTTGGTCGATTAGGCACACGGATAAAAGTGGATTTGAAGGCTCGTCTGCGCGAACGCAGGACAGGACTTGTCGATGGCGACATCAGGCTGTTTCCGCCCGCCCGAACGGTGTCTGACCGGTGTTTGCCGCGCTCTCCCGTCAGGACGAAAACCCGCCCCCAACGCCGGCAAGGACGTCGAGACATCCACAAAATCCGTGTCAAAGCGGGTCGTCTCCACGCGCTCCGCCGTGCCGTGGCCGAGCCGGCCATGATGCAACGAAAGAGGTCAACAGCGCCTGACCGGCGCATAACTCCCCGTGTGAGCACGGCCGGTTGCTCACACCAACAGAATCGCCACAAGCGCCAAAAGAAAATATTCTTGCAATATAAGGAAAACTCCCCTATACACCCAGACCACCGACCCACCCCAAGGCCCAACCCATGTCCCTCCTGGCCACACTCCCAAAAATCATCCTGGACACGGTCATCGGCCGCCTGATTCCCTTGTTCCTCGCCGCCGCCGGGGGTGACGCGGCCGCCGCGCGCGACGCCGCCATCCAGATGCTCGCCGCCTACAACGTCGAAACGCCGGAAGAACTCACCCTCGCCGCCGAAATCATCGGCCTTCAGTTCCAGGCGCTGGAGTCGCTGGCCGACGCCGCCGGCCCAGACCGGTCACTCAACCAGACCCTCCGTCTGCGCGGCAGTGCCGTCAGCCTCAGCCGCGAATCCCACAAGGCGCAGCGCAAGCTCGACCAGGTGCAGCGCGCCCGCCGCACCGTCCCGCAACCCGCCGCTTCCCCCGCCGAACCCCCGGCCGCGCAACCCGCCTCCGGCGCCCCCGAAAAGGAAGCGCTCGATCTCGTCGCCGCCGCGCAGGAAGCCATCCGCATCGCCCAGAAAACCGGCGGCCGAAACTGGGCGCAGAACCTCCAGAAGCGCATGATGACCGCTCAGATCGCCGAGAACGCGAAGCAGCAGCAGGCGAAATACGCCGGCCAGAACGCCACGGCACCGCAGCCCGCCGACTGACCCGTCAGGGGCGCGGCGGCCGTGCCCCCCAGCAGACGAAATGCGGGTTGTCCCAGCCGGCCTTGCCATAGCGCAACGGCAGCCCGTCCAAGGTTTCGACCGACCCGCCGGCCGCTTCCAGCACCGCATGCGGCGCGCAGGTGTCCCACTCCATCGTCCGCCCGAACCGCGGATACAAATCGGCCTCCCCCGCCGCCAGCCGGCAGAACTTCAGGCTGGAGCCGAAATTGACCACCCGAACCACAGTGCGGCCGGCCAGGAACGCATCCAACCGAACCTGATCGCCGTGATGGCGGCTGGCGACCACGGTTAGCCCCTCCGCCGGCGGAAGCCGCGCCGCGATCGGCGTCACTTGGCCATCTTTCAGCCGCCACGCACCCACACCGACAATGCCCGAGAAAATCTCCGCCGTCGCCGGCACGCCGACCACGCCCAGCACCGGCCTGCCATCCCGCACCAACCCGATATTCACCGCGAAATCGTCGCCGCCGCCGGTGAACTCGCGCGTCCCGTCCAGCGGATCGACCAGCCAGAACTCCCGCGTCGCGGCAACGACCGCCCCACCGGCGGTTTCCTCCTCGGCCACCACGGTGCAGCCCGGCAACGCGCTCCGCAGCCCGGCGAGGATGATCGCTTCGGCGGCCCGATCCGCCTCGGTCACCACCGAATCGTCCGCCTTGCGATCCACATGGAAGCCACGATTGCGAATGGTGCGGATCTCGTACCCCGCCTTCGCCGCGAGGTCGATGGCCAGCGCGAGCAGCGCGTGATCGTCGCTCACGCCGGTTCGCGCTGACGGCGCTTGGCTTTCGGCTTGCGGCCGGGTCTCGGCTCCACCGCCTCGTCAGCCTCTGCCGCCGCCTCCGGTTCAGGTTCTGCAAAAGGCAGCGCCAGCACCGGTGGCCAGACCCCTCCCCCGGACCGCGCCACCTCGACCGGACCGACCCGGCGCAACAGGAAGTCGGCCGTCTCATAGACCAGGTTCGGCTCAAAGAAGCGCAGGCAGGCCAACGAACGCGGGCAGTCCTCGGCATTCGCCAGGTAGCACGGGCTGCAGGTCATGTTCCGCCGCAGCGCCACCGCACTCGGGCCGATCGGTCCCCACTCGACCGGATCGACCACGCCGGAGTGGATGCCGACGGTCGGAATGCCGACCGCCGCCGCGATGTGCTTGGGGCCGCTGTCATTGCCGATATACAGCACGCAATTCTTCAGCAGCCGCGGCAGGTCCGTCAGCGAGGTCTGCCCGACCATCGAGGCCACAGCCTCCCGATGCTGCACGCTCGCCGCCAGCGCCTTGGCGACATCGGCCTCATCGGCGCCGCCCACCAGCAGAATGTTGACGCCGTTCTTCTCCACCAGCAGGTCGATCAGCGCCGAGAAATGCTCCTCCGGCCACTGTTTGGTGATGTTGCCGGCGCCCGGGTGAACCGCCACCACCGGCTTGGCAAACAGCGCCTGCACCCCGGCCGGCAGTTCGGTCAGCGGCATCGCCACCGGGCCGGGTTGCATCAGCATGCGGTCCGATTCGGCGGCATGGCCGATCGCGTTCACCAGCGCCATCAGGTCATCGACGATATGGCTGCGCTTGCGCTGCAACGACCGGTCACCGTCCCAGTCGAGCCCGATATCGAGGTAGGGGAACTGCCCAAGATAGTCGAAACCGGCCAGGAAACGCGCGCCCGTGTGCTTCAGCACGTCACGGGTGGAGACGTGCTTGCGCAGATCGACCGCGAGGTCGAACCGGTACGGCCGCAACTGGTCCGCCAGATTGGCGAAGTCGTCCGCGGTCAGTTCGCGTTCGCCCAGTTGCGAGCGGGCATGGAAGAAAGCGAACGGAATGAACTCGTCGATGCACTGCTCCAGCCCGACAAAGGCGCGCGACGCCGGACCCGCCAGGACGGTGATCCGCGCATGCGGGAACAGCGCCTTCAAGCGCCGGATCGGCGGCAGCGCGGTCACGAAGTCGCCGATATGGTCCAGCTTGACCACCAGGATGCGCTGGATGTCCGCCGGCAGGAACATCGGCGCACCGGCGACTACCCACTGCACCGGCTCCTCGTCCGGGCGGTAGTCGTCAGCGTGGCGCGACAGGCGCGGATTGAAATACGGATCGCCCGCCGCGAACGTCGTCTTCCAGGCCGCGTTGAACTGCGACAGGTCGAACACATCCTTCAGGTTCGCTCGGCTCGCCAGCTCATAATGGGTCAGCGTCGCATACGGGGTGTAGACCGTCAGCAGGCCGGCCCGGTGCACCCGCAGGCAGAAATCCAGGTCGTTGTTGACGATCTCATGCGCTTCGTCGAACCGCCCGAGCCGGTCGAAGGTTTCGCGGCGGACCAGCATGCAGGCGCCGGTGACGGCCATGACGTTGCGCTGCGTCAGCGCCAGGCCGAAATAGCAGGGGTCGTCGGCTGCGGCGAAGCGGAAGGCGTGGCGTCCGATCCCGTTATTCGCCAGGAACATGCCGGCGTGCTGCACCTTGCCATCGCGATACAGCAGTTGCGGCCCGGTGATGCCGACTTCCGGCCGCTGCGCATGTTCCATCAGCGCATCCAGCCAGTCGTCCTGGATGATCTCGATATCGTCGTTCAGGAACAGCAGATACTCGCCGGTCGCAAGGTCCGAGGCGCGGTTGTTGAAGATCGACCAGTTGAAGCTGTCCTGGATCTCGATGACCTTGTCGGCATTCTGGTTGAGCCAGACTTTCCAGGCCACATCATGGGCCGGAATGTTGTCGATGCAGATGATTTCGTAGTCCGGATACGTGGTCCTGGCGCGCAGCGTATTGATGCAGGTTTCGATATAGCCGTTCGAGGCGCAGGTCGGGATGATGATGGAGACCTTGCCCCGGGATCGCACCGTCCGCTTCACCCGGAAGGTTCCCGGGATCGCCGTCGGCAGCACCGCCCCGGCGACGCCGCGCCGTTGCAGCATGGCCGCCAGAGCAGCTTGCTCCTGCGCCGGTTCGTCCAGCGCCATGACCGAGCGCTGGCACAGCAGCTTGGGAATGTGGTGCACGCCGGCGGCGTATTCGGTGCAGCGCAGCAGCAGATCGTATTCGCCCTGCGCGGTCAGGCTGGCGGGCGTGCCGCCGGTGCTTGCCAGGACCGCCGCCGTGGTGACCCACAGGCGGCCAATATAGTTCGTGGACAGCAGCAGGTCGGGCGAGAAATCCGGCTTGAAAAACGGCTCGATGTCCTGGCTGACCGGGCTGAGACGGACCTCGTCGCCATACAGCACATCCCGGTCGGGGTGCCGTCCGCTGGCCACCGCCAGTTCCAGCAGCGCGTCCGCCCCCGGTTCGTCGCCCGGCAGCAACAATCCATAAAGCCGGTTCCGCTCCTCCGCCGCGGCGAGCGGTGCCGACCAGCGATCGGCATCCGACGCGCTGATCACGCTGAAACGCTCGGTCAGGTCAGGGACGGTTTCGCCGATCAGGGTCCGCAGGGCGGCGGCAGCGTCGTCGTCGGATGCCAGGGAAAGGACGCTCCAGGCGGTATAGGCCTGCGCGCGCAGCGCCTCCAGCGTCGTGCGCATGCGCCGACTGTCGACCGGCCCGTCCTGCCGCAGAATATACTGGAAGGCAGGATGGTGCCCCATGTCGTGAAGGCAGGCCCGCATCATATCCGCCTCGACCCGCGGCACCCGGCGCCGGATGCCCAGGCTATCCTGCTGGTCGTCGGTTTTCTTGACGGTGATACGGAAGGACCGTTCCAGTTCGGTGCCGTTATTGGCCCGTATCCGCAGACTGACGGTGTGGTCGCCGTCTCGCAGGCTGCGCGGCGGGCAATGGAAGGCGTAGCCGCTGCGCAGCGAATTGGGCCATTCCGGAAACGCCGCGCCGACATCCTGCCGGGCGAGGCCGTAATGCGCGTCGCCCAGGCGCTGGCCGTCGAGGAAGAGTTCGAAGCTGGCGATGCCGGACCGGGTCAGCAGCCAGCCATCGATGGTCAGCCGCCCGGTCACCAGCGCGACGGCGCCCCCGTTGGCGACCACCGGGCTGTCCAGTTCGAAGCGGAATTCGGCGGTCTGTTCGTCGGTGAGGATCGGGCCTTCCGCGGCTTGCGGAATCCCCGGCATGACCGGCGGTTCGGGTTTCTCCACTTCGGTGGCGACGACGGTGACCTGCCGGTCATCCTCGTCGTCGCGCATGGTGCGGACGATGACGCGAACCTCATGCTCGCCTTCGAAGCTGTCGCCGACCTTCTTCTCGAAACGGAAGCCCGACAGATGGGACATCGGAATTTTGGGAAAAATGCCGCCGACATCCAGCCGCTCGTGACCGATGCTGGCGAGGCCGACGTCGTCATCGTCCAGCATGACCCGCACCTGGATGATGCCCACGCCGCAGACCGCCCAGCCCTCCAGCGACAAGGTGCCGTCACCGGTGAGGGTCGCGGCGTCACAGTGCATCTTGATTTCGGCCGAAATCTCTTCGGCCACAGGCGCGGCGGCGGCCGGCGGAGCGGACGATATTGTCGCCGCCGGGGTCAGCCCGGGCAACACCAGGCCGAACAGCGGATCGTCGGCGATCTTGAAGTCGGCACTGAGCTGATAGGAGGGCGGCTGGTTGAACAGCGAGAACTCGGCTTGCGGCGCGGGTGCGGATGCGGCCGGGGCGGCGGCTCGCGCCGGGCGGCCGGCACCGCGCCGCTGCAAACGCTCAGCTGGGATGGTTTCCGAATGCCCGAACCCGTTCGGGCAGACGATCTGGGCGCGGATGCTTGTGGCGTCGCGGTCCACGTCGTCGAGTTGCATAGTCAGGCTGAACCCGGCCAGGCGGGCATTCGGATAGGACGGGTAGACGCCGGCGACGTCCTCGCGCTCACCGCCGATCTTCGCCTTGGAGATGCGTTCGTCGTCGGCAAAGATCTGCACGGCCAGGGTGGGGCCCAGCGAAACCGCCCAGCCATGCACGGCGAGGATGCCATCCGGGTCGATTGTTGCGCGCTCAACATACATCACCGTGTACGCACGCGCGCCCCCGGGCATCGAACGCGCCGGGCCGGACACAACCGCAACGGGATCGCCCGCGGTGGGGTCCAGCTCGATCTCGAATGTCTCAGCGTATTCAGAGCCATCTTCGGTGCGGGCGATGATCTGGAAGGCACAGCGTTCGACCCTTCCATCACCCGGCCGCGGCAGGTTGAACTGGAAGCCGCGCTGGCGGGCCGGTGTCCCGTCGGGCATGAAGGCGCTCGCGGCACGTTCCGGCTGGCCGTAGGACGCGGTACTGGTGACCGCGCCGTCGACCTCCAGGCGGATTTCCTCGATCGGGGCGGCGCTGACGGCGCGGCCGCGGACCATCACATCGAATCGGTCATAGACATAGCCGCCGGTTACCGCTGGATCGATCTCGATGACGATCGCCGGCCGAACGATGTCAACGGACGCTTCTGGGGCGGGTGCCTCGGCCGGAGCCGGTGGTTCGAGTTCGGGTTCGGGTTCGGGGGAAGGGGCCAGTGCGAGGCTGCCGCTGTCCTCATTCGGATGCTCCGCAGCGCGCTTGCGCGGGCTTTTGGATGCCTTCGGCGATGCCGGCCGTTTACGCGTCATGCGGACAAATTTTCCGTTCAATGCTTGCGCGATGGGTGATCAAAAAAGCTTTCTTCCGGCGGACCGCAGCCGGTGCACGGGTTACAGTCCGAATGGCAGCCGGCCCTCACGATAGCCGTCCTTGGTGAAATGATCCTGCGCCGAGTCCACCACCCCTTTTCGGATGCTTTCGGCGACGTCGGGATTTTCCGACAGATACCAGCGCTCGTCCACCATGATCGGGAACGGCAGCCTGCCCTCGAAATAGCCGTCATCGACGAAATGCTGCTTGGCGGAGCGGATCACGCCGTCCCGCACCGCCGCGCCGATATCTTCGTAGGTGCGGGCATACCAGGCTTCGTCCACCTCGACGCCCCGGATCATCGTCCGCAGGATGCCGACGAAATCTTCATACGAGACGTTGACCCGCAATTCCCCACGAACCGTGGATATTTCGATCGAGCGACGGATCAATTCGAACGGCGGGAGATATTTCACGTTCTCTCCTTAGGGGGACGCATACAGTCGAGTGGCGACACGGACAGGCGGGCGACGACCGCTACCAGCATCGATCCAATAGCGATTTTGGCTGCGGGATGGAACATTGTTGTGCGGCTTTTTGCGCGTGCAGCGTCCGGACCGTCCTGCTATTCAGTCGCCTGCTTGCGTGGCCGGCCGTGGGGGGGCCAACCGCCAGGGATCGCCACCCACCAGGGATTTCATCGTATGAACATCAGTCTAACGGGCAGTAGCCGGGGGGCGCCGCCGACCGATATTGAACTCGCGACCATCGTCCGAGCATTTCATTCGGCGCGGGTGTTGGTGATCGGGGATGTGATTCTGGACCGGTATGTCACCGGCCTGGTGCATCGGCTGTCGCCCGAAGCGCCGATCCCGGTGCTGCGGCCGGACGACAACCGCTGCACGCTGGGCGGCGCGGCGAACGTTGCGCTGAACATTGCCACACTGGGCGGCCAGGCAACCCTGATCGGCGTGATCGGCTCGGACGCGGCGGGCGACGAGGTCGAGCGGCTGGTGCAGACGACGCCTGGGATCGCCTCGGCCCTGGTGCGGATCGCCGGCCGGCCGACCACGGCGAAGACAAGGTTCATGACCGGATCGCACCAGCTTCTGCGACTCGATGAAGAGACCACGGCCCCGCTGGATCAGGCGGGGTTGGAGGCGGTGATGGCGGCGGTCGAGGCCAGTTTGGATGCGGCCGACGTGATCGTGCTGTCGGATTATGCCAAGGGCGTGCTGTGTGATGGTGTGCTGGATGCGATCCTGACCCGCACAGCGCAGTCCGGCCGGCTGGTGATCGCCGACCCCAAGCGCCCGGATTTCGCCGCCTACCGGGGTGCCACGATCCTGACCCCCAACGAGCACGAGGTGCGGGTCGCGACGCGGATCGAGGCGGACCACGATACCGAGGCTGATCGCGCCGGGCGGGTGGCGTTGCAGGCGACCGGTGGTGAGGCAGTGCTGGTCACGCGGTCGGCGAAGGGCCTTACTCTGGTGTGCCGCGACCAGGACGCTTTGCATCTGCCGACGCGGGCGCGGGAAGTAGCGGATGTGTCCGGCGCCGGCGATACGCTGGTGGCAGCGTTGGCGGTCGCGCTGGGTGCCGGGGCGGCATTGCCGGAGGCCGCGATGCTCGCCAATGCCACCGCGGGGATATCGGTGGGCAAGCAGGGCACCGCCACCGTGTCGCGGCAGGAACTGCTGGATGCGCTGCACCTGGATGACCTGGTGGCGACCGACCGCAAGGTCGCAAGCCTGGAGGAGGCGGTCGAACGGGTCGGCGAATGGCGCCGGCGCGGGTTCAAAGTGGGCTTCGCCAATGGCTGCTTCGACCTGATCCATCCGGGCCATGTCCGCCTGCTGAGCGAAGCGCGCGGCGCGTGCGACCGGCTGATCGTGGCGCTGAACACCGACGCCTCGGTGAAGCGGCTGAAGGGGCCGTCGCGGCCGCTGCAGAATGAGATGGCGCGGGCAACGGTGATGGCGTCGATGGCGCCGGTCGATCTGGTGACACTGTTCGATGAGGATACGCCGCTGGAGATGATCCAGGCCTTGCGGCCGGATGTGCTGGTGAAAGGATCGGATTACACGGTCGATCAGGTGGTTGGCGGTGATCTGGTGCAGGGCTGGGGCGGCAAGGTGGTGCTGGTCACGCTGCGGGATGGACATTCGACTACCGGAACGATCAGGCGGATGACGGCACCGGCGGCGTAGGGAAGGCCGGGCTCTGCCCGGACCCGCAAAGGGCCATTGGCCCTTTGATCCCATTCATGGGGTTCCAAGGGCGGTCCGCCCTTGGCGGGGTGAAGGGGCGGAGCCCCTCATGCTATCGCAGCGCCCGGTCGAGATCGGCGATCAGGTCGGCGGCGGTTTCCAGGCCGACGGAAAGTCGGATCACATCCGGGCCGGCGCCGGCGGCCAGACGTTGCTCGTCTGTCAGTTGGCGGTGTGTCGTGGACGCTGGGTGCAGGATCAGGCTTCTTGTGTCGCCGATATTCGCCAGATGCGAAAACAGGCCGACGCTTTCGACCAGCTTGATGCCGGCCTCGTAGCCGCCTTTGACGCCGAAGGTGAACACCGCCCCTGCCCCAGCCGGCATGTATTTGCGGGCCAGCGCTCGGTATGGGCTGGCTTCGAGGCCGGCGTAGGAGACCCAGGCGACGCGCGGATCGGCGGCGAGAAATTCGGCAACGGCCTGGGCGTTGGCGCAGTGACGCTCCATCCGGATGTGTAACGTTTCGATGCCGGTGATGGTCAGGAAGGCGTTCATCGGCGCCATCGCCGGGCCGTAGTCGCGCAACGCGACCGCGCGGACCTTGGTGGTGAAGGCGAAATCGCCGAAATTCTCGTAGAAACGCAGGCCGTGATAGGCGGGTTCGGGTTCGGTCATCGACGGGAACTTCTGTCCATTCGCCCAGTCGAATTTGCCCGACTCCACGACGATGCCGCCCATGGAGTTGCCGTGGCCGCCTAGGAACTTCGTTGTCGAGTGAGTAACGATGTCGGCGCCCCATTCGAACGGACGGCACAGAAACGGTGTCGCGAGAGTATTGTCGACGATCAGGGGAAGGCCGACGGAATGGGCGACCTCGGCGATCGCGGCGAGATCGACGATGACGCCGCCGGGGTTGGCGAGGCTTTCCACAAAGATCGCCTTGCAGCGGGGGGTCAGGGCGCGGCGGAAGTTCTCGGGGTCGGCGGGATCGACGAAGTGGCAGGTCCAGCCGAGTTTCCTGAACGACAGGCCGAACTGGGTGAGGGAGCCGCCGTAGAGGTTCCGGCTGGCCAGGAATTCGTCGCCGGGTTCCAGCAGCGTCGCAAAGACCAGGAACTGCGCGGCGTGGCCGGAGGCGGCGGCGACCGCGGCCCGGCCGCCTTCCAGGCTGGCGATGCGTTCCTCCAGCACCGACACGGTGGGGTTGGTCAGGCGGCTGTAAATATAGCCGAAATTGTGCAGGTTGAACAAAGACGCGGCGTGATCCACGTCATCGAACACATAGGCGGTGGTCTGGTAGATCGGTGTGGACCGCGCGCCGGTGGTCGGGTCGGGCGCCGCACCAGCGTGGACCGCTCGGGTCTCGAAGCCGTACTCGATGTTGGTATCCGGCAGGGTTCGGGGTTTGCTCTGGCGATCGGTCGGCGCCTGGGCGGGTTTGTTGCGGATGATGCCGGAATTGACGCCGCTCCAGGACAGTTCGCCGCCGAGACGGCCGAACTCGATCTTCGGGCAGCGGTTCATGATGACTTCGATGCCGGCCGCCTCGGCCTTCGCGGCGGCTTCATCGTTGCGGACGCCAAGCTGCATCCAAACGACTTTGGCGCCAATGGCGATGGCGTCTTCGACGACAGGACCGACGGCGCCGGAGGCGCGGAACACGTCAACCATGTCAACCTTGTCGGGAATATCGCGCAGGCTGGCGTAGATGCGCTCGCCAAGCTGCTCCTTGCCGGCGGTGCCGGGGTTAACCGGGATGACGCGATAGCCTTTGCCTTGCAGATACTTCATGACGAAGTAGCTGGGGCGGTTCCAGTTCGACGACGCGCCGACCATGGCGATGGTGCGCACGGTCGAGAGGATGCGGCGCAGCTTAGCGTCGGCGTAGGGGATGGGATCGGGTGCTGTCATATCGGACGGCCTTCTGCACGCCTGGGACGGCGAGGGTTCGGCCCCTTGATCCCACGAATGAAGAGCCGTTGGAATAGCGGGCACCCTTCAAGGCTTGCCGCCCGGACGGGTTCGGGACGCTCAGTCCGTCATGCGGCAAGCCGCTTGAAGGGTCCGCGCCGGTGGATCACCAGCAGCGCGATCAAGCCGGCCACGACCGTCCAGTCCGGTTCCGGCACGCCGGTCACCACGGTTGGTCCGATCACAGTAGGGATCGATGTCGGATCGTTGAAGTAACTGGTTCCGGCAATATGCGGGTCGCAGGTCGTGCAGGGGTCGTAGGTGGGATAGCTGGACAGATCGGAGGTGAGCAGCGTGCTGCCGTCCACACCGGTCACCTCGGGGCTCGTCGGATCGAGGAAATTCGTGAGGCAGACGATGCAGAAGGCGTTGCCCAGGTCGATTTGACCATCCGGCGACATCACGTCCTGGTTCGCCACGAAGATGCTCTCCGGCTGGTCAGTGGTGCCGAAATTCAGTATGGTTCCGTCTTCCGGCTCAAAGAACTGATAGGCCGGGTTGTCGGACGGTGTGACGACGATCGTGGCGCTGGTTCCGTTGGCACCCGGAATCACATTATTCAGGTTCCATACTGTCGAGCTCTTCGATTGCGGAATGAAGGGGGTCGCATCGAGGGTGAAAGGGTCGGCCGCGATCTGCCCCAGGTTCTCGTCGAAGCTCTGGTCGAACAGCGGGATTTGCACCAACGGGTCGGAGGTCAGCGTGGTGCTGAAGGCCGGCCCCAGGTTGCCGAGCGGCGTGTTGAGCGCGAGGGCCGAGAGGCTGGCCGAGGCGCCAACGCTGATCCCGGTCTCATTGTGCAACGTTCCGTCAAGCTGATAGACCGGCTGCACGGTCACCGCGCCGCTGGATGACCAGGGTACTTCGATGGTGGGCGGAGCAGACGCGTTGAACGCCACCGACGTGGTCGGCTGCCAGGTGCCGTTCACCTGTTGCAGTACCGGCTTGCTGAACAGCAAATCGACCGCCGGCGTCGGCGTGAAGCCGAAGTTCTGATACAGCGATAGCTGCGGTCCGCCGGTCACACTCAGCAGGGTATAGCCGATGGGGCCGATATTGTTGCTCAGCACCGCGCCCACGAGCGGGACCAGCTTGTCGAGGCTGGCATTGATCTGAATGATCGGCTGGCTGCCGCTGCCCGCCAGGGATGTGCTGTTCGGGCTCAGCCCGCCGGAGACCGCCAGGTTGGGAATGCTGGCCGAGATCGAAGCCGCCGGCCCAAGTGGGATGGTGATGTTCGACGGGTTACCGTAGTTCTGTCCGGCCACCGTGACGTTCTGTGGGGTGACGTTCAGCAGTTCGAAATTCTGCGAGTCGCCGAAGGTGAGGTCCTTCTGCACGCAAACGACGCAGCCGATGAATGGCAGTTTGAGATTGGCCGCGACGGACGCCCCGGCATTGACGTTGTAGGACAGGTCCGCCCAGGCGGCGGCGGCCGGGAACTGGGTGGCGAAGTTCGGGGCCTGGATGGTCTTGAGGTTGATGCCGAGGCCAGGAAGGCTGTAGCCGGCGCCCGCTATCCCCAATGCCGCGTTGGTCACCGGGGAAAATGCCTTGTTCAGTCCGGGCTGGAAACTGGTGCCGAGCGTGAGGGGTGCACCGGGGATGACGGAACTGGTGGTCCCCGGCACGGTCGGTATCGAGAGCGAGGCCTGCGCCGGATAGTCGACGTTCACGCGCCCGCCGGAGACCGCATAGCCGAGGTCCAGGTTGAAGTTGCCGTTGACATTGCCGCCAATGGAGACCTCGGCCTGGACCGGCAGGCTGATACCCAGCAGATCGGCGATCGCCTGAACCGGGTTGCCGTTCAGATCGGGCAGATTGACGTTGAACGAGGCACCGAGATTGTAGTCTTTCTGCAACGTAAATGCTGGACCGGCGTTCCAGGGGCTGAGGTTCACACCGACGAAATTGACATTGGTGGTAATCGTGTCCGCCGACGACGGCGTGGCGACGCCAAGCGAAAGAGTCAGGACGACGAGGACGAGCCGGAACATGACGTGATTCCCCTGCTTGGTCGAAGCCAAATGACATACGCAGGAATGGCCCATAAAATGATTGAAGCGTCATAAATCGTTCTATAATCTTCTTAAGCGGGACGGCCTTGGGCGCTTCGTCGAAGTAGGGCCTTTTGCCGATGATGGCCTGACCACGCTCTGCGATACGCTTTGCCGCGCAACGGAATGCAACGACAACGGAGACGACGACATGGACGCGCCGAGTCCGTTTCCTGTGTTCCGGTTTGGCGAATTTCAGTTCGATCGGCGCGGCGGCGGGCTGTTCCGGATCGCCGGGGACAGGACCGCAGTGGCGGTTCCGCTGGGCTCCCGGGCGGTCGATCTGCTTGCGGTGCTGCTGGAACGACAGGGCGATATCGTTTCGAAAGCCGAGATCATGGCCGCCGTGTGGCCCGGCATCGCGGTGGAGGAAGCCAATCTCGCGGTGCAGATCCACGCGCTTCGCCGCGCCCTGGAGCAGACACGGACGAGTGGCTGGATCCAGACCGTCGCGGGGCGAGGCTATCGCTTTGCCGGGGCCGTGCGGCTGGTGCCGACCGGCAGTTTGCTAGACCAGGCGGAAACGGACCTTGTCGGCGGCGCGATGATCGCGTCGCCATCCGACTGGCGCGTGGGACGCGACGCGCCGCTGCGGGTTTTGGGCGAATCGTTGCAGCGTGCGGTTGATGGAGACCGGCAGATGGTCTTCGTGACCGGCGAGGCCGGCATCGGCAAAACCACGCTGATCGAGATGGCGCTGGCGCGGTTGCCGCGCGACGATGTTGGCATTCTGCGTGGCCATTGCACCGAACTGTTTGGCACTGGCGAAGCATTCCTGCCGTTGATCGAGGCGTTGCAGACGGCCTGCCACGGCGCGGACGGCGCGCTGCTGCTGAAGACGCTGCGCGCGCACGCACCGACGTGGCTGGCGCAAATGCCCGGTTTTCTCGACGCCAATGACCGCGCCACCTTCCAGAGCGAGATTTTCGGCGCGACGCGCGAGCGAATGCTGCGGGAATTCTGCGAATTCATCGAAGCGGCGAGCGCGGTGCGCCCCTGGATCCTGGTGCTGGAGGACCTGCACTGGAGCGACCTCGCGACGCTGGATGCGCTGTCGCGCTTCGCACGCCGCGACCGCACGGCGGCGGTGCAGATTCTGGCAACCTATCGTCCGGGGGATGTCCGCATCGACCGCCATCCTGTCCTGGGCGTCCATCATGATCTGCGAACGCGCGGCCGGTGTGAGGAGATCGCCCTCGCCCGCCTCAACCGGACCGATGTTCAACAGTACCTGGCGCGTCGCTTCGGCGATGGCGGGCTGGCCGGCGCGTTGTCCGAACGGGTCTTTAGCCGAACGACCGGACATCCGCTGTTCGTTGTCTCCTTCGTCGATGATTTCGTCGCGCGGGGCGCCATCCGGCAGACCGGCCTGCACTGGACGCTGGCCGACGAATCAGCACTGTCTGAGGACATTATCCCCCGCGATGCGCGGGACATGCTGAGCCGGCAGATCGACCGTCTTAACCGCACCGTTCAGCACCTGCTGGAGGTCGCGAGCGCGGCCGGCGCCGAGTTCTCCGCTGCTTTGGTGGCTCGGGCGACCGGCGAAAACGTTTTTTTAGTGGAACAGAATTTCGAGACGCTGGTACGCAGCGGTCTGATCCTGAATGCCGCCGGGCGGTCCGACTGGCCGGATGGCAGCAGCGCGGGCCGCTACGCGTTCCAGCATGCGCTTTACCAGGACGTACTTTACCAAAGGCTTGCGCCCGGCCGGCTCGTCGCCACCCACCGCCGCCTGGGCGAATGTCTGGAGGACGGTTATCAAACGCGTGCGCCGGAGATCGCACCGGTGCTGGCGCTGCATTTCGAGGCCGGGCGCGACACCGAAAAGGCCATAAGGTATCTGGCGCATGCCGCTGAGTCCTCCGCGCAACGGTTCGCCACGCGGGAAGCCGCGCAGTATCTGAGCCGCGCCTTGAGTCTGGCCGATCGGTTGACCGGCGGTGACCGCGTGAGCACGCACATTGCCCTGCTGCGCCAGCGCGGCTGGGCCCGGCGCGCGGTCGGCGATCTCGCCGGGGCGCTGCAGGATGTGGGCACGATGATCGCTGTCGCGGCGGACAGCGGGCAGCGGCGGATGGAGGTGACCGGGCTGATGGACCTCTGCCGGTTCAGCCAGTTCGCCGATCGGCGGCAGTGCTTGCCGGCGGCGGAGCGGGCGCGGATGTTGACCGGAACACTGGACGACGCAAAGCTGGCGGCGCTGGTCAATGGCGCGGTTGCCAGCACCAACATGCACCTGAGAGGTTGGCGCGACGAGGACGCCGCGCTGTGCCGTCAGGCGATCCGGCTGACCGCGGACGCGAGCGATCCTGCCACGACGATGCGGACGGCGGGGATTCAGGCCACCTTGGCCCTCGTGGCCGCGGACTATCAGAGCTGTCGCGCGGCCTCGGCGCTCGGCAAGGAGATGGCGCGGCGGGCCGGCGACGCATTTGTGTTTGCTCTGCACAATCTGCAGGAAACTTTCTCGCTGATGCATCTTGGCGCGCTGGGTGATGTCCTCCGTCAATCCGCGGCCACGCTGGCCATCACGGAGCGTAACGGCAACCAGGCGGCGAGCACCGTGTGCCGGCTGCCGCTGGGATGGCTGCACGCCGAGGCGCAGGATTTTTCCGGTGCGGTCAGATGGTGCGAGACCAACCACGATCCGGCGCTGGAGGCCAATCCGTTTATCTTTCACTTGCGCCGGATCGTGCTGGCAAAAGCCTGGCTTGGGCTTGGCGATTATCCCGCGGCATGGGGCTGCCTCGCTGCGGTCGAGGCGAAAACCGATGCCGATGATGACGTTCTGGACTATCCGCTTCGGGTGGAACTCTATCATTGTCTTGGCGAATACTGGCTAGTGACGAACGGCTTGCGGGAGGCTCGGACGCAGGCTGAACGGCTGGTGGCCACCACGGCCATGGCGCCGGACCGGAACTATCTGGCACTGGCGCACCGGTTGCTGGCGCGAATCGCGATGGCGGGAAAAAATCGGGAAGAGGCTCGGGCGCAGGTCGATCGCGCGATATCGATGCTGGCAAACGCAGAGCTCCCGCTAACGGCGCGGAAGGTTTATCGGACCGCGGCGGCGTTCCATGACAGCGTGGGCGAGACGGCGATGGCGGCCGGCTACCGCGATCGTGCCGCACGGATTGCCCAGACAATCGCTGCGACGCTGGATCCTGACGATCCGTTACGGGTCTCGCTGTTGTCGAGCACGCGGCCGGACAGCCGAGCGATCAGCGCCGCGTAGTCCTCTTGCAAACGCGGGTGCGGTTTACCCGGGCCGTGCTTTTTGGACCTGCCGTCGGGCCGTTCCTACCGCGCCTGCTGGATGGCGGAGAGAATCCAGTGGCCACCGCGGGAGCGGACAAAGGTCCAGATTTCCGTGGCGGTGACGTGCTCGTTCGGGCTGCCATCCACCACGCGGCCGGTGCCGTCGCGGGTGACGTCGATCATCGAGAACCGCATCGCCACCGTCGCATAATCGCGGCCCTGCTCGGTCCAGGCCTGGGAGAGATCGCCCGAAATCAGTGACACGTCGTTGACCACATTGCGGACGCCGCGACTGACCTGTTCGGAAAGCTGTTCGCCGAAGTAGCTGACCATCTCGTGTGTTGCCATGGCTTGCAGGCCGCTGAGGTCATGCGCACTCCAGGCGGCCTGGATGCCTTTCAGCAACTGCTCGAACTGCTGGTAGTCCTGCGGGCCGATGGCGATCGGCGGCGGACCGGAGGGGCGCGGACCGCCTGGCATCGGGCCGGGACCGGGGCCGGGCATGCCGCCGCGGGCGAAGATGTTGGGGCCGCCGGCCAGCGCAGGGGACCGGCCGCCGGTGAACATCCGGATCAGGAAGCGGACGACGAAGACGACGAGGACGATCTGCAGGATCAGGCCCAGCAAGCCGAACAGGCCGAGGCCGCCGCCCATGAAGCCGTGACCGAATAGCAGGCCGAACAGGCCGGCGGCGAACAAGCCGCCCATCAGGCCGCGCATCAGGCCGCCGCCCTGATAGGCGGGCGCGGCAAAACCGGGTGCGGGCTGGTACTGCGGTGTCATGCTGCGCTGCATCGGCGCCGCATAGGGTGCGGTGTTGGTGGATGGCGGCGCGGAATAGGTCATGCTGCCGCGGCTGCCGAAAGAACTTCCGCCGCCGGCGCGCGCTTCAGCGAGCCCGGGGGACAGGGCCAGCGCCAGGGCGGCGCAGCCGGCGATCAGGATCGAGGAACGGCGCATTGGAGTTCGCTTCGTTGTTGCCACGCAGCCAATATGGTGCGGGATTGGCGACAAGGCCAGGGGGTGCGGTTTTTGGTGCGGTTCGGGGCGCGGATGCATGCCAGCCACGAGCCGGTGCGGGTCCGATCGCCATTGCGCAGAGCGGCGCGACGCGGCAATTCGACGTGCCAGGCCGCTGCATGGCCTGGCCAAATCCGCGAGCACGGGGCGGATCGATGGCGGCTACCAGACACTAATATGGACACGATGAGCACCCCTGTCGCGGACGAAGACGGGCTGAGCGGCCCGAAGCTGATTTCCGCCGTCATCACGGTCGTCATTGCCGTCGCCATGGCGTCGCTGGACACCTCGATCGCCAACACGGCGCTGCCGACGATCGCGGCGGATCTGAATGCCAGCCCGGCCGATTCGGTGTGGGTGGTGAATGCCTATCAGCTCGCTTTGGTGGTGTCGCTGCTGCCATGCGCCTCGCTAGGCGAGATCATCGGCTATCGCCGCGTCTATGTCTGGGGGGTTGCGGTGTTCACGGTGGCGTCGCTGCTGTGTGCGCTGAGCTGGTCGCTGCCGACGCTGACGGTGGCGCGGATCATCCAGGGGTTCGGCGCCAGCGGTATCATGAGCGTGAACACCGCGTTGATCCGGTTTATCTATCCGTCCCGCTCGCTGGGGCGGGGCGTCGGCAACAACGCGCTGGTGGTTGCGGTGTCGACGGCGATCGGGCCGACGGTGGCGGCCGGCATCCTGTCGATGGGGACCTGGCAATGGCTGTTCGCGGTGAATGTCCCGTTGGGACTGGTCGCCTTCGTCCTGGCCTTGCGGGTGCTGCCGGAGACGCGGCGGGCGAGTCACCGGTTCGATTTCGGCAGTGCAGCGCTGAATGCGGCGACGTTCGGCTTGCTGATTTTCGGGATCGGCGAGGCGGCGCACAGCGCCAACCTGATGGTCACGTTGGGCGCGCTGGCGGTGGCGTTCGCGTCGGGCGGCGCGCTGATCTACCGGCAACTGGGGCTGCCGGCGCCGATGCTGCCGGTGGATTTGTACCGGCGGCCGATGTTTGCGCTGTCGTCGCTGACGTCGCTGTGCTCGTTTGCGGCACAAGGGTTGGCGTTCGTCTCGCTGCCGTTCTACTTCCAGACCGTTCTGGGCTTCAGCGCGGTCGAAACCGGCCTGCTGCTGACGCCGTGGCCGGTGATGACGGCGATCGCGGCGCCGATTGCCGGGCCGCTGTCGGACCGGTTTCCTCCGGCGATCCTGGGAGGGACCGGACTGGCGATCCTGTGCGTCGGCCTGGCGCTGGTGGCGTCGCTGCCGGCCCATCCCGGGGTAAGCGGGATCATCTGGCGGATGATGATCTGTGGCGCGGGCTTCGGATTCTTCCAGTCGCCCAACCTGAAGGCGATCATGTCGAGCGCTCCGCCGGAGCGCAGCGGCGGGGCGAGCGGGATCGTCGCCACGTCGCGGCTGGTCGGGCAGGCGATCGGCGCCGCGCTGGTGGCGCTTTGTTTCGGCATCTCGATGCGCAACGGACCGTCGCTGGCGCTGGCACTGGCGGCGGCGTTCTCGGCTGGGGGAAGCGTGGTGAGTTTCTCCCGGCTGGCGGCGAAGCCGTTCAAGGCGCCGGTGCGCAAGGCAGCCTGACCGGCCGGGCCGACGGGGCCGTTGCATTGCTGGCCAACCCCGGCAACATATGGCAAAGATCGGCTGAGAAATGAGGTCGAGCCGACTCGCGTCTGTGCCCTGGAGCCTTGAGAAGACGAGGATCATGAAGCTGGCTCGTTTTTGGGGACTCAAGCCGGCCGTTCTGGCGACCCTGCTGATCCTCGGCGCGGGGACATGGTGGCTGACCGGCATCTGGCTGGAGCGCGAGACCGGGTACGAGGTTTACCGCACGCAGCGGGAGGCCACTCAGCGGCTGGACGGTTTTGTCAGCGACTTCGAGCGATCCCTGGCTTACGTGCGCGCGGTTCCCGACGTGGTGGCGCATGAGGCCGTGGTGGGCCAGACGCTGGCCGCGTCCGGCAGCGACACGGCCGCGCTGAATGCCTACCTGGCATTTATCGCGCGCACGACGAGCGTCGATCTTGCCTTCGTGATGGATGCGACGGGCCTGTGCATTGGGTCGAGCAATTTCGACCAGGCCGATACGCTGGTGGGCGGCATGTTCGACGACCGGGAGTATTTTGTTGCCGCGCAGTCTGGGCGGGCGGGGGTGCAGTACGCGGTGGGGCGGCGGACCAACATTCCGGGGATCTTCTATTCGACGCCGGTCGAGCAGGCCGGGCGCTTTATCGGCGCGGCTGTGGTGAAGATCGACGTGCCGAACATCGAGCGCGAGGTTTTCGCGAAAGGCGCGTTCGTGACGGATCGTCACGGCGTTATTATCATCTCAGGCGATCCGGACCGGCTGCTGAAAGCGGTGCCCGGTGCCTCGGTCTTTTCGATGACCCGCATGGAGCGTCAGTTGGCGTACAAGCGGGATGTGATCGCGCCGGTGGCGCTGACCCGCACGGAGGGCGAGCCCTTCCCGTTCCGAACCGGGACGGAGGCGGTTCCGTCGGTGCTGGTCAAGGCCGCATTGAACACCGGCGACATGACCGCCTATGTGGTGGCGCCGGTCGAGCGGCTGGCGGCGCTGGGTAAAGACCGTTTCCGCGTGTTCCTGCTGCTTTATGTGGGCGTGTGTGCCTGCCTGTGGGGCGGCGGACTGACCTTCGTGATGGCGCGGCGGTCGCGTGCGTACCGGAACAATCTGCTGGCGGCGAAGGAGCAGGCCGAGGCGGGCAACCGGGCGAAGTCCGAGTTTCTGGCGATGATGAGCCATGAGATCCGGACGCCGATGAACGGCGTGATCGGGATGACCGACCTGTTGCTGGGCAGCCGGCTGGATGGCGAGCAGTTGCATTATGCCCGGACGATCCAGGCCTCGGCCGAGGCGCTGCTGTCGATCATCAACGACATTCTGGATTTTTCCCGGCTGGAGGCGGGCCGGCTGGATTTCGACCGGCACCCGTTCGAGGTCGGTCAACTGGTGGAGGGGGTGGTGGATATCCTGGCGCCGCGCCTGGCGGGTTCGGCGATCGATCTGGGCAGTTTCGTCGCACCGGCGTTGCACGGCCGTTTCATGGGCGATGACGGGCGGCTTCGCCAGGTGCTGCTGAACCTGGTCGGCAATGCGATCAAGTTCACGGAACGGGGCAGTGTCGTGGTCACGGCGCACGCCGAACGCCGCTACGACCGGGTGGACGGAATCCGGTTTGAGGTCAGGGACACCGGCATCGGCATCGCCGAGGACGCCAAGGTCCGGCTGTTTTCGATGTTCAATCAGGTCGATTCGTCGATGACCCGACGGTATGGCGGCACCGGGCTAGGGCTGGCGATATCCCGTCGCATCGTCGAGATGATGGGCGGGACGATCGGTTTCGAGAGCGAGGTGGGCGTCGGCAGCACGTTCTGGTTCTGGGTGCCGAGCGACCGCGTCGAAGCGGGGGTGCGACGGGACGGCGATGTCCGGATGCTGGCCGGCGTCCGGGTGCTGGTGGTTGACGACAATCCGACGAATCTCGAGGTAGTTCGTCTGCAGATCGAGAGCATGGGGGGTGAGGTCGCGACGAGCGGCAGCGTCGCTGCGGGGGTTGCCCTGGCGCATGACGGCGCTGCGATGGGCAAAGTGTTCGATGTCGGCGTGCTGGATCATCAGATGCCGGGCAATAGCGGTTGCGAAATGGCCGCGCTGATGCGCGGCGATCCCCTGCTGCGTGCGATGCCGTTGATCCTGACGAGTTCGGGATCGACTGCGACCTTGCGCGCGCGGGCCGCTGAGGTGGGCATCGATGTGGTGTTGGCCAAGCCGGTCCGGCAACGCATCCTTGCCAGCCATCTGTTGGCATTGGCCGAACGGGCGCGATCGGTCCGTACGGTGATGGCGCCGGAGCGGGATGTTGCAGAGTCCGGTCTGCTGATTCTGGTGGTGGACGATGTCGCGATCAACCAGCAGGTGGCGGCGGGCATGCTGGGCCGGTTGGGGCACCGCGTCGAGATTGCAACGGACGGGGTGGAGGCGATCGGCAGTGTCACCGCCAGCGACTACGACATCATCTTTATGGATGTGCAGATGCCGCGGATGAACGGCATCGAGGCGACGGCGGCGATCCGGGCGCTGGGGGGCGCGAAATCGGCGGTACCGATTGTGGCGATGACGGCGAATGCAATGGAGGGCGACCGGGAGACGCTGCTGGCGGAGGGGATGGACGACTATATCTCGAAGCCGTTCAGTTTCGAGAAACTCTCGGCGCTGATGCAGGCGTGGGGGCCGCGTCTTGGTCGCGGCGAGGCGCCGCTTGGGGTTCGGCGGGCCCGGTCCTGACCGGTTGGGTGGTTCGGCGGGGTGCCGGTGGCTGGAGCGTCGTGAGGGCGCGAGGACGACACTTCGGCGAGCGGGGCGCGGCTGACGGGCCGGTGTGCTGCACCGCGAAAAGCCGGTTCGGCTTGCGACCGAGGGTTGTCACGAAAGTGTGATTGGCTTGGTTCGTGGGACGGGTGTGGCGCCAGATCGTCGTTTTTCCCGCAATAGGGATCAAAATCTTGCGTTTTCTGGGTTGGCGGATGGTCAGCGGGCGGCGTCTCGCGACCTAGGCGGCGCGGCCGGTGGTGATTGCGCGCCGGGATTCGGCTGCGTTTGCGACGCGTCTGGTGAGAGAAGTGGCGGCGGGGGGAATGTCTTCCTGGTCTGAGCGGTTTGGTGAGCGGCCGAAATGGAGACCGACTGCATCAATCGATCCATTGTTTTGTCGCGCGGTATTTTATCTGTAGGGGATGCGACAGCGACGATGCAACAGCTTACTTGCCAGTTCAAGTATAAAACTGGTCTTTTGAAGTCCTCCGGTTCCTGGTGCGCCGCAGCATACGCGGGTGCTGGTATTAACTTATCCTGGCATTAAGTCGGCACCGGTCGGCTTCATGTTGCAGCGCACATAAAAACATGAGTTCACGGGAATGTGGGCGTGTTTTTATTCAAACGCTGGCCGGAGGGCAGAATTGTTTCGCCGGGCGGGCACCTCGTCTTGACAAAATGGCGAAGTTGTCCGAAAGGGAGGCGCAGCGCGGACGCCTCTCCACGCGATGGTTTTCATAGGCTTAGGGGCAGACGACCAGGAGGGACGATCATGAACGACGTGTGGCAACCAGTTCCCGGCACGCGTTTCTTTTCCCGTAACGGTGAAGGGCTTTACGAGCGCCTGACCGAGCGGTTGTATCTGCGTGTGGATGATGTCGATGAGACAGACGCGCGCGAAGTATGCTCCCGTTTTGCCGAGGCTTTTGAAGCGCGTGCGCCGGTTCGGATGGTTGCCTGACGGTTAATTTCCGTCAGTTGGTGTTGCCTGGAGCGATCCGGGATCATCGGTTTTCGTTCGGTTTATTCATTGCAGACGGTTGGCGATATTAAGAGGCAAAAACCCAATCTCCCCGTCTTACATGCCTGTCGCTGGACACGTTATTGCGTGATCCAGCGATTGGGCGTTTTTCTACTGTAGCATTACTCGGCGCGGATCAATCCGCGATGGCTGGGGGCGTCGATAAACGCCAGTATCTCTGCCACCAGCGGGTCGTCGCCAAACCTGGTGCGGGTTGCCTGTAGCCGTTGGGCAAAGACACCCTTCTTGCCGTAGAGCACCTTGAACGCCATGTGCAGGCGTTGGATGGCTTTTTTATCGAAGCCGCGGCGGCGCAGACCGATGATGTTCAGCGAGGCGAGGCGGGCGCGGTTGCCGATCACGCTGCCGAACGGGATCACATCGCCCTCGACGCCGGAGACGCCGCCGATCATCGCAGCGCGGCCGATGCGGACGAACTGGTGGATGGCGGCAGCCCCGCCGACCACCGCGTGATCACCGATGGTGACATGGCCGCCCATGACGGCGTTGTTCGCAACGATGACGTTGTTGCCAAGCTGGCAGTCATGGGCGACGTGAACTACGGCCATGAGCATACAGTCGTCGCCGACCCGGGTGGTGCCGACGCCGGTGGCGGTGCCGCGGTGGATGGTGCAGTGCTCCCGCACCAGGGTGCGGGCGCCGATCTCGCAGCCGGTTGGCTCACCCTGGTATTTCATGTCCTGCGGCGCGAGGCCGACGGTGCAGAACGGGAAAAGCTGGGCGCCTTCGCCGATCGTGGTGTGACCCTCGACCACGACGTGGGAGATCAGTTTGGCGCCGGCCTCGATCACGACGTTCGGGCCGACGGTGCAGAACGGGCCGATTTCCACGCCGGGGCCGAGTTCGGCGCCGTGTGCCACGATCGCAGTCGGGTGGATGCTGGTGCGATCGGTGGTGAGCAGGCTGATATTCGTCATCGAATCCATTATGTTCCGTTCCGTCCGCCAATTGTACAGCAGTGTGCGGCAAAACTATGGGCGGAGGCGGTTGCCACCAACTCAATCATTGTTGCCCGATGTTTCCAATTCTCCGCTGTAACACTCTGTTTCGCCTAGCATTTTGGCGTTACTAATATCAGCCGGCCGAAAGACTGGCCCTTCGGTCGACGGGCGGCCGGCTGAAATCTTATCGATTTCGCGCGCAGCCGCATGCCGGCTACCACTGGCAACCCTGCGTGCATACCAATCGGCAGCAATGCCGATTGGTATAGGGCGGCATCCGGGTCCGGGCAGGGAACAGGCGGCGGCTCAGCGCGGCGCGGCGCGGTCCATGATCATGGCGGAATAGGTCGCTTCGGCGACGGCGGTGCCGTCGACGCGGGCAATGGCATGGAACCTCCAGACGTTGCCGCGGCTACGCTCCTTGACGATGTGGACGCGCAACTGGTCGCCTGGGACGACGGGGCGGCGGAATTTGGCGCCCTCGATCGACATGAAATACACCAGCTTGCCGGCGGCGTCCGGGCCGAGGGTTTCGACCACCAGGACGGCGGCGGTCTGGGCCATGCTTTCGATGATCAGCACGCCGGGCATGACCGGATGGTTGGGAAAGTGACCCTCGAAGAAGTTTTCGTTGGCGGAAACATTCTTGATGCCGACCGCCGAGGTGTTGAGCACAACGTCAACCACCCGGTCCAGCATGAGGAACGGGTAACGATGCGGGATATCGTGCATGATCCGATGAATATCGATCAGCTCGATCGTTTTTCCGGGTTCCGGGGGTTTGCCCGCGTTGGGTGTCCGGCCTGCTTCCTCATCCATGATCTTCAATCCGCGTCGGGGTTCTTTTTCTCACTTGCAGGCGTTTGGACGGGCCTGCCGCCGTCCCGGATCCATCGCCTGATGGTCGCGACCTCCTTGAAGAATGTCTTCACGGGCTGGGCTGGAACGCCGAGAAGATCCGACCGCGGGGGCACGTCTGCCATAACGCCGGCTTTGGCGCCAATCCTTGATCCGGTGCCGATCCGCAGATGTCCGGCGACACCGGCCTGCCCCGCTAGCACGACCTGATCCTCCAGGATGGTCGAACCGGAGATCCCCGCCTGTGCGACGATGACACAGGCTCGGCCGACCTGAACGTTGTGTCCGATCTGCACCAGGTTGTCGATGCGTGTGCCGGCACCGATGACGGTATCTTCCAGGGTGCCGCGATCGATCGTGGTGTTGGCGCCGACTTCGACGTCATCGCCGATCAGCACGCGTCCGAGCTGGGGGACGGTGTGAAAGCCGTCCGGGGTGATGGCGAAGCCGAACCCGTCCTGGCCGAGGCGGGCGCCGGGATAGATGTAAACCCGGTCGCCGATCAGGCTGTGCGAGACGCTGGCATTTGCGCCGATGCGGACGTCGCGGCCGATTTCCACGCCGTCGCCGATCACCACCAAAGGCGCGATGCGGCCGCGCGGGCCGATCACGACATTTTCGCCGATTACCACGAGTGGACCCACCTCGGTGGTCGGGTCGATTTTTGCCGAGGCGGCGATGACGGCGGAGGGGTGGATGCCTGGGTGAAGGGGCGGCGCCGGATGGAACAGCGCGGCGACTTTCGACCAGGCGACCAGCGGGTCGGAGGTGACGATGGCGACGGCGGAGTCCGGCACGCGATGTTGCATGTCGCGATGGACGATCACGGCGGCCGCCTGCGTTGCCGCGAGCATCGGCAGGTATTTGCGGTTGTTCAGGCAGAAGCTGACATCGGTATCGGTCGCGGTGGCGAGTGGGGCGATGCGGTGCAGCATCAGGCGGCGCGGCGGCGCCTCGGCGAGATCGCCTTCGACGCCGGCGGCATCGACCACGGCTGCGAGGGTATGCGGTCCGGCGCGCCGAAAGAAGCGTGGATCACCGGCCAATGCCGACCGATCTTCCCAGCGCGCCCGCAAGGGTGGCCCATCGAACGGCGTCCCCCCATCGGGCGGTGCGGGGTCGGTCGCCATGGATCAGTGCTTCTGCGGCGGCTTGGTTGCCGGGGCGACCGCAACGGGCGTGGCGGCTGCGGGACTGACGGCTGCCGACTGGGCCGCCGCTGCCGTCGGGCCGACCTGGGGAGTCGTGGCGGGCGGGGCCATCGCCAAAGGCGACACGCCGTCCGGCGGAACAACGACGCTGGGCAGCGCTTTGTTCATGACGTCGGCCACCGCCGGGGTGAGGTCGAAATCGGCGGTGGTGCCGAGGATCTGGGCGCGGTTGAGCACCAGGTTGATGCCGCGGGACAGGGCGACCTGCTGGGCGACCTGCTCCATGGTGCGGTTGATCTGCATCATGACGTACTGGCCGGCTTCCTGGATGATCCGATTCCGCTCCCCGAACCGGCGTTGGGCTTCGGTCGCCCGCTCCTGAATTTCCTTCTCCTTGGCCCGGATCTGTTCCGGTGTCAGCTTGGCGCGTTCGTTGGCGAATGACTGGCCCATGTCGCGCAGCGTCGCCTGCTCCTTCTGGGCGTCCTCATTCAGCTTCTGGCCGCGGGCGTTCAATTCCTTGTAGGCGACCTGATAGGCGGTGGACACGCGCAGCACGTCGGGCACGGAAAGGATGCCGACGATGGCGGCCGGGGTTGCCTGACCCTTCGGGATGGGTGGAATTTCCGGCGCCGGCGGAAGCTGGAACTGCGGCGGAGGCGCGCCGCCATTGGCCTGATCGCCGGTATCGCCGGGCAGCGGCAGCGCGCCGGGGCCGGCGGACGGAGCCGGCGCGGTTCGGGACGCCGGGTGAGACGGCGTCGGTGCGGCGGCCGGATGCGCCTGTCCCGGCACGAACCACTCCCCATTCTGCGACTGCTGGGCGATGCCGACAGCCGGGCCGAATATCAGCCCTACTGCAACGGCTGCGCCGATCCGTCTGACGTAACGGGCTTTTTTGTCACTTTGAACCACTAGAACCTCGTACCGAAACCAAAGCGGAAAATCTGCGTCTGGTCGCCTGGTTGCTTTATCACAAACGGCGCCAAGTCAATGTTTATCAGGCCAAATGCCGTCCGCCAGGAGATGCCGACGCCGGCACCGACGCGCGGCGCGGCGGAGGCCGAAATCTGGCAGCTTGAGGTCACGGATTGGTTGGTGCCGGTTACCGTGACGCCGCCGATCGTGGCCGTGCCGTTCACGGTGTAGGTGCAGGAGGTCGAATTCCGGAAGTTAGCGTCCGTGAGTGCACCGACATCGACGAAGGCGCGCCCGTTCAGGCCGAGATCGGGCGACACCGGCAACGGAAAGCGCAATTCCGTCGTCTGCGTCCAGATGAACCGCCCGCCCAGCGGATCGCCGGTGACGGTGTCATGCGGGCCCGCCCCGCCGGTCTCAAAGCCGCGCAGGTTGTCGCCGCCAAGGAAGAAGCGGTCGATGATTTCCTCGCGTCCGCCGGGCAGCAGATCCATATACCCGGTGCTGCCCGCGAGTTTGATGCCCCAGTCCGGATTGCCGAACTGGCGTTCCAGCGGAATGTAGTAGGCGGCGTTGAGGTTGCCGCGGACGAAGCGCGCGTCGCCGCCGAGACCAGCGAAATCGGTGCCGGCTTCGACGACGTAGCCGGAATGCGGGTAAATCCGGCTGTCGCGGTAGTCCAGCGTCAGCACCTGGCTGACCTGCGACAGCAAAGTGGTTCCGGCCTCGTTGATGATGAAGGGGCTGGCGCCGGTTTCGACGTTGTAGACATCGCGATCGACCAGCGAATAGCTCCAGGTCTGGCGCAGATGCTCATTGAACGCGTAACCGAGGCGGAGCGAAAAGCCGGCGCGCCGCTCATCGTACGGTTCGGTGCCGAGGAACTCGGTTTCGATCAGGAAGACGTCGGCGCCGGCGACGAGATTGCGGTCGAGGAAGTAAGGATCGGTGACTGATGTGTTGATCGAACTGCGGCGCTGGGCGAGGACGCCGTTGATGCTGGCGTTGATGCCGGTGCCGACGAGGTTGCGTTCGGCCAGGCCGACATCAACCAGCGCGCCGGCATCGGTCGAGTAACCGCCGCCGAAGGACAACTCGCCGGTTGCCTTCTCGGTGATATTGGTCGCGAGGATCGCCTTGTCGGGCGTGTCGCCCGGGTTGGTTGCGATGTCCACATTCTGGAAATAACCCAGGTCGGTCAGGCGGGTCTTGGTTTTGCGAACCAGTTCGGCGCTGTACGGGTCGCCTTCGGCAAGCTGGAATTCACGCCGGATCACCTTGTCCTCGGTGCGGGTGTTGCCGACGATGTCGATGCGTTCGACATAGACGCGCGGGCCCTCGCCGACATCGAAGACGAGATCGACGGTGTGTTTGGCGACATCTCGGGTGACCCGCGGCTGAACCTGCACGAAGGCGTAGCCGCGGTTATGCACAGCCTCCTCGATCGCGTCGGCGGTGCGGCCAACGGCGTCGCCGTCATACCAGTCGCCGGGCGTCAACTGCAGGGTGGATTGCAGGTCGGAGCCGGAGAGATTGCGAAGCTGGGAATTGATGGTGACCTTGCCGACCTTGTAGCGGGCGCCTTCGTTGACGGTGAAGGAGAGGAAGAACCCCTTGCGATCCGGGGACAGTTCGGCGCTGGCGTCGGTGACCAGGATGTCGGCGTAGCCGTTCTTGAGGTAGAATCGGCGCAGCAGTTCCTTGTCATAGGCCAGCCGTTCCGGATCGTACTGGTCCGAGGTCGAGAGGAAACGCCACCAGCGGGATTCCCGGCTGTTGATCACCTCGGTCAGGCGGTCTTCGCTGAACGCCTTGTTGCCGTTGATGACGATCTTGCTGATCAGCGTTGCGGAACCGTCATTGACCTGGAAGACGACGTCGACGCGGTTCTGGTTCAGATGGATGATCTTCGGTTCCACCGTCGCATCGTAGTAGCCGCGCTTTGCATACATATCCAGGATATGCTGGCGGTCCGTTTCTGCGAGCGCCGGGGTGAAGACGGCCCGCGGACGCAACTGCATTTCCGGGCGCAACTGGTCGTCGCTGAGCTTGTGGTTGCCTTCCCAGGCCACTCGGTTGACGATCGGATTCTCCACCACGCGTACGACCAGAGTATCGCCGACGCGGCCGAGCCGGACATCCTGGAACAGACCGGTTGCGTAAAGGGTCTTGAGGCTGCGGTCGATGCGGTCGGGGTCGAACGCATCGCCGGGCTGCACCAGCAGGTAGGACAGGATGGTGCCTTGCTCGATGCGCTGGTTGCCTTCGACCTTGATCGCCTCGATGACGCCGGTTGCGGCGGGTGCGGGCCTTGCGGTCGAGCGGGACGCCGGCGGATGGGAGGCGGCGGCGTGGGCCGGTGGGGTTGGTGCTTGAGCGGCGGCGGTTCCAATGACCAGCAGCATCATCAGGCAGGCGGCGAGTAGCCGCACAGCACGGATCGTCAACAAAAGGCTGGTCCCCCCAAACGGCGCGTCCGGTTCAAACCGGACGGGTATCGACAAGTCAACCTGGCATCGGCGTGCGTCGAGCCGTGAACGGAGCGCACCATAACGATGGGTCGCCAGCGATGCTAGTGGCGGCGTTGGGCTGCGGCCGCTCTGTCACTCTTTGTATAAGTTTTTGATTTCAAATGCAGAATTTTCGGCCATTGGAGCGCCCGGAGCGGGCGGGCTGCGTGGCCCGCCCGCCGCACACCGCGACTCGGGGTATTAGCCGATCAGGCCGGCGACCCAGCGGAACAACCCGAAATGGGTGAGATCGTTCCAGGTGGCGAAGACGAACAGGCAAGCCAGGAAGGCGAGGCCGGCTCGGAAGCCGTATTCCTGGGCGCGCTGCGGCAGCGGCCGGCCACGCAGAGCCTCGGCTGCGTAGAACATCAGGTGGCCGCCATCGAGGACGGGGATCGGGAACAGGTTGATCAGGCCGAGGTTCACCGACAGCACGCCGATGAAGGAGATCAGGCTGGCGATGCCAAGCTGGGCGATCTCGCCCGACATCTGGGCGATGCGCAGCGGCCCGCCGAGTTCATCGGTGCCGCGGCCGCCGCCGATCATTTCGGCCAGACCGCTGAAGGTGTCGCGGGTGATCACCCAGGTCTGGTTGATGCCGCTCCAGATCGCGACCGGGACGCTGACCTGGCGGTATTCGACATCGCCGCCGCGGACGCCGAGGAGACCGACCTGATGGCCACCGGCGGTGCGCGAGTCGGTGGTGACCTGGATCTGCCGGTCGGTGCCATCGCGCTGGATGGTCATCGACAGGGTCTCGGCCGGATGGACGGTGATGACGTGCTGCAGATCCTCGAAGGTTTTGATCGGCTCGCCGCCGATGGAGACGATCCGGTCATTGACGATCAGGCCGGCTTTCGCCGCGGCACTGTCGGGAACGACGCCGCCGACGACCGGTTGTGTGACGGGTATGCCGAGGACGATGAACAAGCCGGCGAACAGCACCATCGCAAGCACGAAGTTGGCGACCGGCCCGGCGGCGACGACGATGGCGCGGGACAGCACCGGTTTGTCGTGGAAGGTCTGACCGGGCACCCAGAGGGCGCGGACTTCTTCGGGGACGTCCTGCGGACGCTCCTGCCCATGCAGCTTGACGTAGCCGCCGAGCGGCAGCCATGCCACTTTCCAGACCGTGCCGGTGCGGTCGGTCCAGGAGGCGATTGCCTTGCCGAAGCCGATCGAGAAGGTTTCGACCCGGACGCCGCGCCAGCGTGCGGCGAGGTAGTGGCCGAGTTCGTGGACGAAGACCAGCACGCCAAGGACGACGACAAAGGCCGCCGCGCTACGAACGAAATAGGGGATGACAGTCAGCACGGGGATGACTTTCCGGTGGGGATGTTCAAACGGTGTGCGCGGCGTGGGCAGCGGCGGGCAAGGCAAGTTCGGCAGCGCGGCGGGCGGCCGCATCAAGGGCCACCACATCATCCAGTGTATCGGCCCTGGGGGTTCCGAGTTGCAAAAGAACGCGCTCTACGGTCTGGGAAATGTCGAGAAAACCAATACGTTTTTTCAGGAATGCCTCGACGGCGATTTCATTCGCCGCATTCAGGATGGTGGGGGTTCCGCCGCCGGTTTGCAACACTTCTCTTGCAATGCGCAGGGCGGGAAAGCGTTTCAGATCAGGCGCCTCAAAGTCCAGGCGGCAGACGGTGGCGAGGTCGAGGCGCCGCGATGTCGTGGCCATTCGTTTCGGCCACGCCAGGGTATGGGCGATGGGAATGCGCATGTCGGGGGAGCCCAACTGCGCGAGGACGGAGCCATCCCGGTAGTACACCATGCCGTGGATGACCGATTGGGGATGCACCAGCACATCGATCTCGGCGGCGTCGAGGTCGAACAGGCGGGCGGCCTCGATCACTTCCAGGCCCTTGTTCATCATGGTGGCGGAATCGATGCTGATTTTGGCGCCCATCGACCAGACCGGGTGACGCAGCGCCATTTCCGGGGTGGCGCGTTCCATTTCCTGCAGGCTGGCGGTGCGAAACGGACCGCCGGATGCGGTCAGAATGATCTTTTCGAGCGCGCCCCGGTTGCCGTCGGCGAGCGACTGGAAGATGGCATTGTGTTCGGAATCGACCGGGAGAAGCGTGGCGCCAGCCTGTTTGACGGCGCGCAGCATGACGTCGCCGGCGCAGACCAGGGCTTCCTTGTTGGCCAGGGCGATGAAGGCGCCGCGGCGAATGGCGGCCAGGGTGGAGGCGAGGCCGGCGGCCCCGGTGATCGCCGCCATGGTCCAGTCGGCGTCGAGCGCGGCGGCGGCGATGACGGCATCGATGCCGGCGGCGGCCTCGATGCCGGTGCCGGCCAGCGCGTCGCGCAGATCGGCGTAGGCGGCCGGATCGGCAACCACGGCGATCTCGGCTCGCAGGGCGATCGCCTGTTCGGCGAGGCGGGCGGCGTTGCGGCCAGCCACCAGCGCTCGGACCCTGAATCGTTCAGGGTCCGCGACGAGCAGTTCGATCGTCTGGGTCCCGACGCTGCCGGTGCTGCCGAGTACCGTAACGGAACGCACGGTTCCGTTGCTGGAAGAGGAGGAATGACTGGCGTTCATTGCCACAGAACTACTCCAGGTCCGACGACGAGCGCCAGTAGGGCCGTCGCGGGGGCGGCAGTCAACACGGCATCCAACCGGTCGAGCAGGCCGCCGTGACCGGGAATCATCGTGCCGGAGTCCTTGACGCCGAAGTGGCGCTTCAACTGGCTCTCGAACAGATCGCCGGCCTGACTGATGAGGCCGATCAGGACGGCGATCGCGGCGGGGCGTCCGGACAGCGGCGCGGCGCTGAGAATCGAAGCGGCGGCGACACCGACGGCAGCGGCGGCGGCGAGGCCGCCGAGGGCGCCGGACCAGGTTTTACCCGGCGAAATCGCGGGTGCCAGCCGCGGGCCGCCGATCGCGCGGCCGGCGATGTAGGCGCCGATGTCACTGGCCCAGACGATGAGCAGCAGCACGATCACGTTGGCGCCGCCGCTGTGGGGCGGCTGGCGGAGCCAGATGAGCGCGACGGCGGCGAGGCCGAAATAGGGGATGCCGAAGGCCAGCGGGCGGGAGCGGGACAGACCACCGAAGCTGGCGGCGGCGGTGGCGACGGCAAGGAGAATCAGGGCGGCCGGGGTGAGGCCGGATGCGGTCAGTGCCACCGAGAGCGGCAGGACGGCGAACGGCGCTGCGGCCAGCGAGAGGATGGGTTCACCGCACAGCGCGAGCCATTCATAGGCGAGACCGACCGTGATGAGGGCGATGAGGGCGGCGAAGGCGGTGCCGCCGATCCAGATGCAGCCGAGGGCGAGCGGGGCGAGCACGGCGGCGGAGAGGATTCGCAGCCGCAGATCGGCCCAGCGGGCGGATCGGCCTAGCGTGCGCGGCGAGGATGGCGGGATCTTGGTGCCGTCCGCGGCCGGGTCAGTCGTTTCGGGCACCGAAACGCCGTTCGCGCCGAGCAAACTCCTTCAGCGCGGCGTTGAAATGGACGTGGTCGAAATCGGGCCAGAACACGTCGAGGAAGACCAGTTCGGCGTAAGCGGCCTGCCAGAGCAGGAAGTTGGACAGGCGCTGCTCGCCCGAGGTGCGGATGATAAGGTCGGGATCGGGCATGCCGGCGGTGGCGAGGAAGCGGGCGAAGGTGTCCTCACCGAGATCGTCCGGATCGAGGCAGCCGGCATGCACAGCGGCCAGCGCGGCCCTGGCGGCGGCGGCGATTTCGGCTCGGGCGCCGTAGGAGAGCGCGATGGTGAGGTTGAGGCGGCTGTTGGCCATGGTGTCGCGTTCGGCGGCGGCGAGGTCGGACTGGATGTCGGAGTCGAAGCGGCCACGATCGCCAATGAAGCGCAGGCGCACGCCGGACTGTTTCAGTTCGGCGATTTCGGAGCGCAGGTAGCGGCGCAGCAGGCCGGTGAGGTCGAGAATTTCGCCGGCGGGGCGGCGCCAGTTCTCACTGCTGAAGGCGTAGATGGTCAGCCAGGAGACGCCAGCCTGGATGGCGGCCTCCACCGTGCGGCGGACGGCGCGGGAGCCCTCGCGATGGCCGGCGATGCGCGGCAGGCCGCGCGACTTTGCCCAGCGACCGTTGCCGTCCATGATAATGGCCACGTGGTCGGGTGCGATGAAGTCGGGCGCGATCTGGCCGGCGGCGCTTAACGTCGGCCTGACCGTGGCGTCGGCTGGCAAATCATCGGCGACGAACTGGGACGCCGCGATGGCTGTTGACACGTCGTTCTCCGACACGAAGCCCGGCGACAGGAAATCCGGGACTGCCCGCTTGGTGATGACAGGCATCGTGTGCCTTCGCTCGCCTCAGACCTGCCGAATGTCTTTTTCCTTATCGGCGAGGGCTTCGTCCACCTTTTTAATGAATTGATCGGTGAGTTTCTGAACCTCGTCGGACCAGTTCTTGGCGAGGTCCTCGCCGATTTCGTGTTTTTTTTCGTGGCCCTTGATCTGTTCCATGCCATCGCGACGGACGCCACGCACCGAGATTTTCGCCCCTTCGGCATATTTGTGGGCCGTCTTGGCCAGCTCGTTCCGGCGTTCGGTGGTCAACTGCGGGATCGGCACACGCACGAGCATGCCGTCGGCGGCGGGGTTGAGGCCGAGGCCGGAGTCCCGGATGGCTTTCTCCACGGCGGAGACCATCGTTTTGTCCCAGACCTGGACGGTGAGCATACGCGGTTCCGGGCTGCCGATGGTGCCGACCTGGTTAAGCGGCATTTCGGTGCCGTAGGCGACCACCTTGACCGGTTCGAGCAGGCCGGGATGGGCGCGACCGGTGCGCAGGCCGGCGAATTCGCGGCGCATCGTTTCGAGCGCGGCGTCCATCCGGCGGGTGATATCCTGTTTGAGGCTATTGAGATCCGCGGTGGCCATGATGCTGCCTCCCAACTCCCTTTGACTGCTCAGTTCAATGTTCGGCGATCTTGGTGAAGGCGCCCTCGCCGCGCATGACCTGCGCGAACGCTCCGGGGGCGTGAATGTTGAAGACGATGATCGGCAGGTGGTTTTCCCGGGCGAGGCTGATCGCGGCGGCGTCCATCACGCCAAGGTCGTTGGCGAGCACGTCGAGGTAGGACAGTTGCTCATAGCGGGTGGCGCCGAGGACCTTGCGCGGATCGGCGGAATAGACGCCGTCCACCTGGGTGCCTTTGAGCAGTGCGTCGCACTTCATCTCGGCGGCGCGCAGCGCGGCGGCGGTGTCGGTGGTGAAGAACGGGTTACCGGTGCCGGCGGCGAAGATCACCACCCTGCCCTTTTCCATGTGGCGTTCGGCGCGGCGGCGGATATAGGGCTCGCAGACCGAGGACATCGGGATGGCGGACTGCACGCGGGTGGGCACTTCGCGCTTTTCCAGTGCGGACTGGACGGCGAGCGCGTTCATCACGGTGGCCAGCATGCCCATGTAGTCGGCCTGGGCGCGGTCCATGCCGGAGGCGGCGCCGGAGACGCCACGGAAGATGTTGCCGCCGCCGATAACGACGGAAACCTCGACTCCCATCGCGACCACGGCCTTGATATCGTTGGCGATGGCGCCGACCATCTCGTTGTCCAGGCCGAACTCGCGACGGCCCATCAGCGCTTCGCCGGAGAGCTTCAGGAGCACACGCTTGTAGACAGCAGGCTGTGTCATGCGACTCCTCTTCCGGCCCATTCGGGACCATAGCGGCCGGGCGGCACCCTAGTGATACCGCCCGCCGGTAACAAGCGGGATTGGCCCGACCCGGTTCGCCTGGACGTCGCAGTGACGGTGCTAGACGCCCGCGGTGGCGGCGACCTCGGCGGCGAAGTCGGGGCCTTGCGGCTTGTCGATGCCCTCCCCGAGTTGGAAGCGGGCGAACCCGGTGAGGGTGACACCGGCCTTTTTGGCGACGGCCCGGACGCGGCTTTCGCCGTCATGCACCCAGACCTGCTCCAGCAGCACCACTTCCTCGTAGTATTTGCGGATACGGCCTTCGACCATCTTTTCGATGATGTTGTCGGGTTTGCCGGACTGACGGGCCTGGTCGGTCAGCACGGATTTCTCGCGTTCGAGGGCGGCTGGATCGACGGCATCGATGTCGAGCGCCTCGGGGCGGCTGGCGGCGACGTGCATGCCGACCTGACGGCCGAGGGTTTCCAGCGCGGCGAGTTCACCCGGGCCCTCGATGGCGGCGAGCACCCCGATCTTGCCGAGGCCGGGCTTCAGCGCGGCGTGGACGTAGGTGGCGACGACGCCTTGCTTCACGGTCAGTACCTTGGCGCGGCGGATCGTCATGTTCTCGCCGATGGTGGCGACGAGGTGGGTGAGCTGTTCCGCGACGGTGCGGCCGGCGCCGGGAAACGGTTCGGCATTGATGGCGTCGAGATCATCGCCGGTGGACAGCGCGATCCGCGCCACCGTGGCGACGAAGTCCTGGAAGGTTTCGTTGCGCGCGACGAAATCGGTTTCGGCGTTGACCTCGACCATCGCCGCCTTGTTGGGGGCGGAGGCGACGCCGACCAGGCCTTCGGCGGCGATGCGGCCCGACTTCTTGGCGGCGGCGGCAAGACCCTTCTTGCGCAGCCAGTCAACCGCGGTTTCGATGTCGCCGTCAGTTTCGGTCAACGCCTTCTTGCAGTCCATCATGCCGGCGCCGGTCTTGTCGCGCAGGTCTTTCACCAGGGCGGCGGTGATCGCAGCCATGTCGTTCTCTCCTGGGTGTCGGTGTTCAGGCGGTGGCGTGGGCGGCTTCGGGTTCGGCCTCGGCGAGCACCTCGGCCGGGAGGTCTTCGCGGGCGCCGATATCGGCACCGGAGGAAGCCATCTCGGCGCTGATGCCGTCCAGCACCGCGCCGGCGATCAGGTCGCAGTACAGCGTGATGGCGCGGATCGCGTCGTCGTTGCCGGGGATCGGGAAGGTGACGCCGGTGGGGTCGGAGTTGCTGTCGAGAACGGCGACGACCGGGATGTGCAGCTTGTTGGCTTCCTCGACCGCCAGCTTTTCCTTGTTGGTGTCGATGATGAACAGGATGTCCGGCAGGCCGCCCATGTCCTTGATGCCGCCCAGCGCGCGGTCGAGCTTGTCCTTGTCGCGGGTGATGTCGAGGACCTCTTTCTTGGTCAGGCCTTGCGTGTCGCCGGCCACCAGGTCTTCGATCTGGCGGAGGCGCTTGATCGAGCCGGTGATGGTCTTCCAGTTGGTCAGCGTGCCGCCGAGCCAGCGGTGGTTGATGTAGTACTGGCCGCATTTCTTGGCGGCTTCGGCGACGTGTTCGGCGGCGGCGCGCTTGGTGCCGACGAACAGCACACGGCCGCCGGCAGCGGTGACGTCACGCACGGCACGCAGCGCTCGGTCCAGCATCGGGACGGTCTGCTGCAGGTCGATGATGTGGACCTGGTTGCGGGTGCCGTAGAGGAACGGCGCCATGCGCGGGTTCCAGCGGCGGGTGTGGTGGCCGAAGTGGACGCCGGCTTCGAGGAGCTGGCGCATGGTGAAATCGGGCATCGCCATGGGCGATTATCCTTTCCTGTCGTCCGGTTGTTGCCTCCGCGGGGGTTTGCCCAGGGGATTATCCTGGGCACCGGAACCCTGGGTAGGGAAAGGTTCCCCGCGTGTGAATTACCGGCGGGCGGGTGGGTCCCGCTGCCGGCGGGCCGGGATATGGCGGAAATGGGGGTAGAATGCAAGCGGGTAGGGTTCATCGTCACGCGTTGACGTCGATCACGATGCGGCCGCGCGATCCGCCCTGCAGGATCTGTTTCGCCAGCGCCGGGAGATCCGCGAGGCGGGCCTGGGTGGTCATGGCGTCCAATTTGTCCAGCGGGAGGTCCTGGGCGAGGCGGCGCCAGGCTTCCTCGCGGTCCGGCGCCGGCGCCATGACGGAGTCGATACCGAGCAGGTTGACACCGCGGAGGAGGAAGGGGAGGACGGTGGTGTTGAGCTCGATGCCGCCGGCGTTGCCGACCGCGGCGACGGAGCCTCGGTTGCGGACCTGGGTGAGGAGGGTGGCGAGCGTGGAGCCGCCGACAGCGTCGATCGCGCCGGCCCAGCGTTCGCGGTCCAGCGGTTTGCCCGGTCCGGCGGCGAGCGCGGTTCGGTCGATGATGGTGGAGGCGCCGAGGTCTTTCAGGTAGTCGTGTTCGGACGGGCGGCCGGTGGAGGCTGCGACGTGGCAGCCGAGACGGTGCAGGATGGCGATTGCGACGCTGCCAACGCCGCCGGCGGCGCCGGTGACAAGGACTTCGCCATCGCCGGGGCGCAGGCCGTGGCGCTGCAGGGCGATGACCGAGAGCATGGCGGTGAAGCCGGCGGTGCCGATGGCCATGGCCTGGCGCGTGGTCAGGGTGGCGGGCAGCGGGACCAGCCAGTCGGCCTTGACGCGGGCCTTCTGGGCGTAGCCGCCCCAATGCAACTCGCCGACGCGCCAACCGGTGAGGATGACCTTGTCGCCGGGTTTGAAGCGCGGGGAGTCGGAGCGTTCGACGGTGCCGGCGAAATCGATGCCGGGGATGTGCGGGTAGGTGCGGACGAGGCGGCCAAGACCTTGCAGGATCATGCCGTCCTTGTAGTTGAGCGTGGAGTATTCGACGGCGACGGTAACGTCGCCTTGCGGGAGTGCGGTTTCGGGGAGGGACTCGATGCGGGGTTCGAGTTTGCGGTCGGCGTCTTCGTGCAGGACCAGAGCGGTGAATGCGGACATGGGGCCTCCTGTCGCCGGCTGCGGCGTCGGTCGTTGGCGCGATGTTTCGGCGGATGGCGGGGTGCGGTCAATGCGGCGGATGTGTCAGGGTTGATGCTGCCGTCCCGGCCTGGACGGTGATTTGGGCCGAATTGTTCGTCTGCGTCATCGTCTGCGCGCTGGACGGCGATTCGGCGGCGATTTGCAGCGCCAGGCTTGCCTCGACGTTGTCCTCGATCGATTGCTCCGGGTTGGCCGTCGCCGCCGCAAGTTTGCTCCAGTAGGCTGCCTCGACAAGCAACGGCTGATCGGTGGAGTTCAGCCACTGCATGTCGAGGTTGTAGTCGTCGGTGACAAACGACGTCGCCTGCATCTGCTGCACGGCAAGGGAATAGAGGAAGGTGGCCAGCCGAGCGGTGGAGGCGAACTGGACCTGGGTGGCGTCGGCGCGTTGCAGGCCGAGGTTGGCGCCGTTCGCTTCCGTCTCCAGGACTGGCAGTTCGGCCAGCAGGTTGGTGGCGCTGGTGTCCGCAAGCTCGGTCTGCGCGCTGCTCCAGGGATCGACAGAGAATACCTCGATCGGCGCGGCGTAACTGGTGGACATTGCGTCGGCGAAGCCCGAGATCTGTTTACTTCGTGGAGGAAAGCGAGGCTCGTACAAATTCGATCATCGTCTGTTTGAGGTTGTCCGGATCATTCGGAAGTCTGATAGATAGCTGTGCAAGACCTACGAAGGGATGCTGAAAAACTTCGATGTAGCCATCTATCCCGGCAGCAGATCTGTCGAACAACGTCTGCGTGCCTAGGCCCTGTGGACAAACCTAGCCCAGATGCGGATGCATCCGAGCAAGACGAATCCGACGAAGCTGGTGGCGAGCTTGTCATATCGGGTGGCGATGCGCCGCTGCTCCTTGAGATGCCCAATGAAG
>Ga0302320_10002331_pt1 | contig 44858 bp, 34 predicted proteins | sample Bog_T0_3_FD_202130 | JGI IMG/M metagenome (GOLD analysis project Ga0302320, IMG submission 202130) | Peat permafrost microbial communities from Stordalen Mire near Abisko, Sweden - Bog_T0_3 | ecosystem: Environmental > Terrestrial > Soil > Wetlands > Peat | place: Sweden: Abisko, Stordalen Mire...
TACGCTTCAACGCGCGCCTCACGACGCACCCCGCAAGACTCGAGGCCAGGTGGTTCGCTATTCCTTTCCTGTAGGACTCTTTCATTCCCTACTACATGCCGGTTTATCCCGGCGCACGGACGTCCCGGTTTCCGGTTTCCGGTGAGCTTCGTCCCCACCGACTTCGTTCGCGCTCCCCCACGTACACCCTTGGATGGCTCCATCCCGCCATCCTACCCAATCCATTCTTTTCAATGGTTACCGCGCCAGTAACCTCACGCAGTTGCTCGCAGCAACCCGCACGGGGTGACGTGTCACCTCAGTAACCCGGCGCTCAGCGCCGTCCGGCTGCGCTGCAGATGGCGCCCTGAAAACACAACCCGGAACTCAAGGCCGCACGTTCCCCGGAGTATCTGTCAGCGAAGAATCGACGTCATTTTTGCAGAAAGAATCAGCGGCTCTAATCGCCGTACCTCGGCCGGGGATTCCTTGGGGTCAAAATGACCTCCGATTCGCCACTCCTCTCCGCTCGGACTTGCGACCACAAAAATCACGGACTCGGTGATTCCGTTGACTCGTATCAGCAAGTAGACCATGGGATCTTTCGGAGCGTAGTAGGGAATCACGTATTCAGACTTCGATCCGGCCCGCGGATGCAGCCGACCTTGGAGCCACCGCTCGAACGCGGGGAGGTTATCAGGCGTAATCTTGTCCTGAATCGGTTTTGGGAGTCCGAGTGAAGGCAACTTCTGATTGCTCAAAACACAGCTTTGAAAACCGCTCGCGTTCCGCTGGATAACTAGTTCGTTGGGAGTAGTAGGGATTGACACCACTGTGCCATCGTGTTCGAAGCGCCCTGCGTTATCGGGCGGAAGGCGGGAATCAACTTCATGATGCTGAGATATAACTCGTGGTTCATTCAGTTTACGAAGAAACATCTCCGTGGATTGACGAAGATCTGCCCCGGGCGTGCGATCAGCAGCTCCTGCCGACTGTCCGAGTCCGATCCCGAGCCGCTCGTACGCTGTGCATGAACCCAGGTCCTGTGAACACATCCCCACCAAGTTAGCATTCCAAAACACATCTACCGTGGCCTTCGCTTGGGGCTTGTATTGAAAACCGCTTGTCCGGCCCTCCCAGAACGATTCCCACGTCCATCTTTCGATCAGCTCGCCGAAAACACCCTCCCCCTTATCCGGGCAAGAACCTTGCCATGCCCTGGCCGCCTGAGCACACATTAATGCGCCGAAAAAAACGAGTAAAGCACTTGAGTGTCGCATCTTGGGGCTTCTCAAAAAACTCGAGACTTAGCGGTCCCCCGAGGTGGTAGACCTGGCCCGATCCGCCGAATCGGATGCGGCAGCGGAGCCGACAAATAGCCATAAAATGTGTTTCCATTCGTCCGGATCCTCGGGACAGTAACGGTATTACCACCGGCCGGCGATGAATTCGTGGCAAGATTCCAGTACGTCAAAATCACGCCGCTGGGGCCCGTTCTTAAACCATCTTGCGCTTCCAGTGCTTCAGTCACGGCTGATAATACTGAGAAGCACTCTGTATTGACCGAACCACCCGACGGCAGTCCTACCTGGGTACCAACAGATGTATCGGTGTTCAGAACGTTTTGCAGCGTGGCCATGTTGCCAAGCTGACCATTCGTGTAGATTCCCCACGATTGGTTGTTACCAGCTGCTTGCAGGATGACGTCCGTAAGGCTTGTTCCAGACCCGCCAAAGGCACTAGCATCCACCGTCCCGCCCCCTACGGTGTATGCCGTCAGAGTACCGTGCGCAATATCGTAACGGTTCTCCAGCGCGGTCGCGATGTAGGCCTGCTCTGTAACGAAGGGCATATCGTTTGAAATGTCCCCTTTATACATAGGTCCAGATTCGTGCCAAACAGTTTGAGCGAGGTAGCCAAGATCGTTGTATGTCGTCATGATGCTGCTCACGCTCTGCCCAGTACCTTGGTTGACGAGGGCACCGCAAGCAACAAGGCCGTCAGGGTCGTTCAAATTGATCGGGTCCCCATGGACGTACGCGTACATGTTCCAGGTGCCCGGATTGGCGAGCGTGGCAGCACCTGCTCCCGCCGGATCGGGCGTGGTAAACCTGCCTCTGAGGGAGTCATAGTAGCGGTTACTGGTGAGGTTGTCACTATGCTAATCCCTTTCCCGATACTTCCTAGCCAGGAGATGTTGGACGACCGAGAGCACGAGGGAAAAGACCGCGATTTCAGGCAGTGCAGCGACGAAGCCGCTTACGACTCCGCTCCAGCCATCAAGAACAAAGAAATCAACAATTATCGCCAAGGGAAGGACGAGTAGTGTAGTTCGCACCAGCCTTTGGCGGAACGTCCAATCGGGATGAAGCGAAGATCGAATGCCCATCGCGGCATCGGTCAGCCAGGAGCGCCAGAGTTTTGAGAATTCGTTTCTGACTGTCATGCGTTTGGTCCTCAATACGACGCTCCAGGGCGACCGGGGTGTGGCACCGGCAGTATTCTCTTAACTGGTGGAGGCGGAACCTTGATGACGTAGGGCGGGCCATAGGCACCGATGGCTTGGCAAACAGACGCCCCGATCCAACCCGATACCGAACCACCCGCTGCCCCGGCAACTGACCCCAAACCCGCCCCGGCGAGCACTCCCGGCCAGCCGCCAGCGGCCCCTCCAATTGCCCCGAGACCGGCACCGATCCCTGCTCCCGAGCCGATTGATTTCATGATTCGACCTTTGTAAGAGCCTCCGCAGTAACTCTTTGGAAGGTTGCTGATGAAGCTATTTACCCAGATAAACGGAGCATTCTCAACATCGTCGATCAGGTCATTCATCGGGTCCAAATAGGCCGCAATCCACTCCGCAGCGTCCTGCCCGCTCAGGCTCAGAGGAGTATCGCTTGAATCGGTTTCAACTTGATAGGCGTTCACATCCGTGCCGAAGACCAAAGTGCCGTCCGATGACACTGTCGTGTCCACGTTTGCCTGGGGGAGATTGTCATCTTTGTCAGGCCAAGAAACACAATGTTCCCCTTGCCCATCCTCCTTTTCATCCCAGCAGTACTGGCCCAGGCCGCTGGGATCCGAGTTGTTCACCGGATCGCCGGTCACGTAGGAGTACCTGTTGAAACTGAGCGGGTGTTGCAGGTTCATGCTCCATCGCGCCGGATCCGGCGTCGTAAACCTCCCCCTCGCGGAATCATAGAAGCGGTTCTGCGCGTAGAGCAGGCTCGTTCCGGCCGCCTCGTAGGTGGCGAAGGCGGTCTGGTTCGGCAGGAAGTTGGATGGATTGCCACCGTACGGATAGTAGTCGGAGCCCTGATAGCTGCTTGTCTGAACCACCGACCCGAGCCGGTCCGTCACCGTGGACATGCTGAGCGCAGACTGTGCGTCGCCCTGCATGACCAGCCGGCCGGCGAAGTACAACTTTTCCGGTGCACTGCCGCTCACGCAGAACCCGCTATACAGGCCACTGTAGAGGCCGCAGCCCCAAGATGACGCCACCAGATTCAACTCAATGCCGTTGGGGCCGCGGAAGTACCAGGTGCCCGCCGTGCCGTCGGACGACACGCTGGCCAGCCGCCGGCCGTTCGCGCCGTAGTAGTAAGTGCCCTCGTTGCCTTGCGACGTCCGGTTCTCGCTGTCGTAGGCATAAGTCTTGCCGTCCGGCGTATGGGTCAGGTTGCCGGCCGCATCGTAGCTGAAGCCCGCCGTGTTGATCCGGTTCGTTGTGGGGTCCACCGTGATGTTCAAAGTGGGAGCGCTCCCGCCAGTTACATTCTCCTGCAACAGGTTGCCTCCTGCAATAGGTTGCCAAATGGGTCGTAAACAAACGTCTGGTTGAAAGGTGAGCGCGGCCGCGAAACCAGCCGACGCCGCGGGAATGAACCGCCCAGCGAATCACGCAACTCATTGTCAACATGTGACTTATAACGATGTACCGGCCCCGGTTCGGGCACGTACGCCGCAGTGCATGGCAAACAGGGACAGAGGGAAATGTTCGGCCTCGGACTTAATCTGTCCCAGCCGGAATTGAAACACGAAAAAGGTGGACGGCCACGTCCTAATTTCAGTGGGACGAGGGTTGGCAAACTGGCTGCAACGCGCAGTAAACAAAGGGGTTGCTCGGCACACATGGATGGGCCGAGGCAATGTGGTAAGAGTAGCTTGAATTCGACATGGACGCGTATGGATTCGGCAAGTCATTCTGTTTCAGCGTGTTAGCGACGGGACATACCAGGACGTCCACGGTCCAGGTTCACAACCCAAAGAACGACCGCTGGACGAAGCGCGGTCCCGACGGACGATTTATGGATCAGAAAGCTGATCGCGCGCCGTTCAAAGGTGTGCGCAAAGAGAAGTGACCCGTACGCCCGGCACGCCGCCAGCACCACGCCCGTGGGAGGCTTTCTGCCGGATTTGCTATCTGGGTGTGCACGCAGACCGCTGCCAATCCCTGCCTTCAAATCCCGCCATTTTTCGAACACGGCCCTGTCCCAGGCTCCAACCGAACTGTAGTCAATTTTGTAGCTGTCGGTTTCCTCCGGCTTCCAGCGGAAACCACCGATTTCAACGCGGTGACCGCATCTCATTGAATCGTAAACACTTGAAAATAGGGGATTTCGGCCGTAGGCCAGAAACCGCCTTGGGCGCAGTTGATCCCCCTGTTTTTTCCTCTTTATTTTCAACAACTTGCAAAACCACCCTGTTGGACCTTGAGGATTCTTTAGCTACAATCCTGCACAAATCCCCTGGTCGGCCGACACCGACGTTTACAAGCTGCTGATTCCATTAGGTATTGCCGCAGGCAGCGCACCTGCACTTGCGGCAGCTGACCGGCTCGCTCACTGAGGTCTGCCGCATCGCAGGGTCCTGGGTTTGGGCGGCGGCCCTCCGTGAAAGAAAGCGGCGTGAGCCGAGTCAAAGACCGAACTCAAAATCGAGACCACGGCGGGCAGCAGACACGAGGCGATAGGTGTAGCCCGTGGGTCGATGAATGCCGCCCGAAGCCGACCCCAAAGAGCTGCACCAGGAAGTCAAATTGAGATTGTGACCAAGGCAACGACGGGATTCTTGCGGACCACAACCTCCTCTGACAACCCCAATTTGCCGGAGCTGTTCCCGCAAAACAGCGTCGCGCCCCCGATATGCCGTCTCACCATCTGGACCGACCTGTGCCCCGCCTGGTCCATGATGGAGCACTCCGATGCGCTCGCAACCGTCGCGCGGGTGGCATGCCCAGCCCCCGGCCCGGGTTGCCGCGTTCACAAGTGCGAGAGACACTATGAAGCCTTTGCAAGATTCAATCGCCACTGTCGTGGCGGCGAGCGCAGCCAAGACGCCCGAAAGACGGGTAATCGTGAATGTGCGACTCGCAAGGATGTCTGGGGCATGCGGAGATCACCGTCTGGCCGACGGTGCCAGCCAGATGTTGCCTGAGCCCTCACCCAGATTGAACACTAGTTTGTTATCTGCGACGGACAATTCCATGCCGTAGGCAGTATCGAGCGAATTGTGCCCGCTATGGAAGTGCACCACCGCCTGCGGCTCGCCCACGGGGTTTTTCGTTACTGGATCCAAGCGGCGTGCCCAGATGCAGGCGAACCCGTCCTGGTCGGACACGTAGTAAAGCAGGTTGCCGTTCGGCGACCAGCGTGGCTTGTTTACCCACGGGCCCGGTTCGGTCACGGAGATCCATTCCTGTTTGGGCGCGGCGGCGCCATTGCGTAACGGGACAACGGTGACGCGGTGATCATTGGGTGGAGTACGGACGAGCAACGCCAGCCACTTTCCGTCCTGCGAGACTGACGGCGAGAATAGCGCGCTCTCCGACGACTGCAGGAGAGGCGTTGGACGGCCGGCGGGACTCAGCACGCCGATGAGGGAATCCCCTTTGTCGGAGAGTCTCTGGTACAGCAGACGCGAGCTATCAGGGTACCAGGCCCGTGGTTCTCCGCAATCTTCGCAGACTTGGGCGCTCTTGCCGCCTCCGAATGGAACCACAAAGATGGCTTCACGATTGGGTGGAGGGTGCCCGAACGCCACGTGGGAGCCGTCGGGCGACAGGATCGGCGAAACCTTCTCCTCTCGGGTTGCCGTGAGTTCCGACTCGAGATTCGTTTTGAGGTCTTTAACCCATACATCCTGGCTGCCTGCCCGGTTCGTCAGGAACGCGAGCCGCGAGCCATCCCTCGAAACGACGGGGCGCATGTAGCTCCCTTGGCCGGAAGTCAGGCGGATCATCGGTCCGCTCGGCTCGCCAGTCTGCGCGTGAATCGGCAAACCCCACACGTCGGACTTATGCGTCAGTACCGAAAAGACGAGCGTTCCATCCGCCGACATGCTGGGGTGATCCTCACGCCCCGCGCCAAATGTGACCTGTTCCGCCACTCCTCGAATCTGCCACCTAGACGTTGAGATCGAGAGTCGCCAAACGTTGGTTTGATCCCCAACACGAGCTGCGAACAGCAGGCTTCCAGAGGCCGTCCAACAGTCCGGCACGATCCTGTGATGCGACCGGCCGGATTCCGGCGCCAGCAGGTTCTGGCGCTCGAAGACTTTGCGGGCCAAAGTACGCACGGCCGGCCCGCCGGAGACCGGAGCCACCCACCAGTCCCAATCGTCGGTGTTCGACTCCTCGCGCACGGAATGGCCTTTGCTACCCACAAAAGCGAGGAAACGTCCATCGGGCGACCAGATCGGGAACGCGGCATATTGAAATTCGGGCTGGAATTGAACAGGGCTGCCACCGGCGGAGGAGATGACGAAGATCTTCGCCGAGCGAAACAGTCGCTCACCTGTCCAGTAAACGATGCTGACGCCGTCGGGAGAAAAGCGCGGCCGGTAGCCCCCCGGCGCGAGCAGCGTGCTCTTGCCACCGAGCGCGGGCACAAGATAGACGCCATCGGCCTCTCCTTCCGCACGGTAGGCGATGGTCGTACCGTCGGGCGAAAACGAGGGCTCGACATCATCGGCTGGATTGTCGGTGAGGCGCACCGGCTGCCCGCCGGAAACCTGTTGCAGCCAGATATCCTGGTCGCCACCTCCACCCCGATCGGACGAATAGGCGACCAACTTGCCGTCGCGTGAGAGCGCTGGCTCATAGGTCAAGCCCGAGTCGGAGGTCAATCTTCGCAGGGGCGAGGACGAAGGAGCGGGTTTGAGTCCAAACCAGAGATTGAGTGCGACTATGGGCAGAACAATTCCGAAGGCGATGGCGATTACCGCCTTCGCGGAGAATTGCCGGGGCCCTGATGCTGAAGACTCGATCTCCGAGGTTATCGGCTCCGTGCTGGCCGGTGCTTGACGCGCGGCGAAGGTCGGAGCGTAGCTACCTTTCGGCAACGCGATGATGACCGGATCTTCGCGGCCCTCGCCGGCATAGTATTTGTCGAGCTTGTCCCTGAGCCGCCGGGCTTCCACGCGCACCAGCGAATCGACGCGCGAGTCGTAGGAGGGCTCGCGGTCGAAAATCTCTATTGCGAGAACGGACTCCTTGATCTGGCTGCCGTTGCCGGCCAATTGCTGCTCGACGACGTATTTTAGAAAACGGCTCAGTCTCTCCGAATAGCGCAGACTGGGGGCGCTGAGCAGGCGGGCAAGCTCCAAACGGACGGCATCGGCGGGCACGGATTCCACCGCGTCGCCGTCGGTCACAGGTCACCCTTCATAGGCTGAATCCGTTCGAACTATCCTTACTGATCGACTCCAGCCCCGATGTGAGAGGCATCATCCAAGAATATACCTCGCTGGAAAAACGATAAGGCAATCGGCCCGCAGAGGCTAAATCCGAGCTCGCGGAGTGGTTCGCCTGCCGCCGCGGCGTACGTTACATGACGTTACCAACGAGCTTTCAAGCACTTACAGTCCATCCAAGATTGGTCGCTCACCCGTGAGGTTACATGCTGTCCCGTCCCATCGCGGCGATTGATGAGTAGGATTGACTCAGCCCATCACCCGCCGAGCACGCAGGTGAAGGTTTGCGAGCCGGAGTTGGCGATGCCGCTGCCATTTTCTTCTCTGGCTGGGAGTTGGAGACTTCATCTGAATAGGAGAATCGACAATGTCGAATCTGCGTATTTCGACACCGAAGAGGCTCTCGCTGACGCTGTGCGTCACTCTTCTGGCGATCTGGCTCGGTTCCTTGAGCCTGGCTACCGGCCAAACGTTCCGGGGCTCAGTCCTCGGGTTGGTTTCGGACTCGACTGGCGCCCTCATCCCCGATGCCAAAGTGGTGCTGGTGGAAACGTCAACCGGCGTTCAGCGCGTATCGGCAACAAACTCGACCGGGAACTACACCTTCGCGAGTTTACCCGAAGGCACTTATAGGGTTACGATCACGAAGACCGGATTCAAGGAAGTCGTCAGCGACACGCTCACTCTGACGACCCAGGCCTCGGTCCGTTTTGATGCGACGTTGCCAGTGGGCAATATGACCGAGACGATTGAGATTGGTGCGGAAGCGCCCACGCTCAACACCGAAAACGCTCAACTCGGAACCATCCTGACTCGAGACGAGATTATCGACCTGCCCGTGAACTCGCGGGGGGCAACCGATTTTCGTTACCTGTCGTCGTCCAACCAGGACGGCGGCTACATTGCCGGCCAGCGCAGTTCCTTCGGGTTTTATTCGATTGATGGGGTCAGCGCGATGGCGCCGGCATGGGGCGCCTGGAGCGGGCCGACCATGGGAATGTCGCTGGAGGCCGTCCAGGACATGACTCAGGTCACCGCAACGCCTTCGGCCGAATTCGGCGACGTCGCCACGATCTCGCTCTCCACTCGCTCCGGAACCAACACGCTGCACGCCAGCGGGTTTTGGGAAACCAAAAACTATGCTCTGGATGCGGCGGGCTACTTCTCGCACAGCAAGCCGAAGGGTCCCTACCAGCAGTTCTTCGGAGGGAGCGCCGGCGGTCCGGTGGTAATTCCGCATGTGTACAACGGGGTCAACAAGACGTTCTTCTTCTTCGATTGGGAAGAGTTCCTTCAGCCGGGCGGATACGAGACCCTCGCAAGCGTGCCCACGCAGGCGATGCGCAGCGGCGATTTTTCGGCCCTGCTCGCGCAGAACATAACGATCTACGATCCCACGACAGGGAGTCCCTTCACGGGCAACCTCATCCCCGGCAGCCGCATCAGCCAGGTATCACAGAATCTTCAGGCCACAAAGTACCTGCCCCTGCCCAACTTCGGACCGGCCGGGTCGTTCGTTTCGAATTACCTCGACACGTTCCCCAATGCCCATCCGCATTACTATCCGACAACCCGCGTCGACCACAACTTTCGGGACGGTAAAGACGTGATCTCGGCCCGCTACAACTTCCGTCATCAGAATGAGGACGGGAACTACAACGGTCTGCCGCTGTTCAACAAGACCCAGACCAGGAACACGACCAACGCCTACATGTCGGAGACCCATGTCTTTTCGCCGGCCATCGTGAACGAATTCCGGGTCGGCTACAGTCGCGATTTTTCGACGTATCACGGTACAACCATCGGCTCTGACGTCGTCACCAGCTCGGGTCTTCAATTGCCAGGTCTGGACGCGCTAAAGGGCCTATACGGCTTCCCACAAGTCAACTTCGAGAATTTCACGGGCTATTATTCCAACGCCAATACAGGCTGGGCTCAGGATTCCATGGAGACTCTGGACAATGTCACTCTGACTCATAGCAAACACACCATCAAGGCTGGCTTCTCCTACCGTCACTACAAAGTCAATGAGACAGTCGGCGATACGTCGCAGAATTTCGGAGTCATGAATTTCCAGGCCTTCGGCACGCAGGACGCCAACGGCAACGGCGGATTCGATTACGCCAGCTACCTGCTCGGCATTCCCTATACCAGCCAGACGAACCAGCGCTCGCCGAACGCTATCGTCCGGTACGGGACCGCCGCCGGCTACGTTCAGGAAGACTGGCGTGTTTCCTCCAAGCTGACAGTCAATCTGGGGCTGCGCTGGGAAAAGACTTCGACACCAGTCGACCAGAATGACATGCGGTTCACCTTCGATCCGGCCACCGGCAATCTCGTAGTGCCGACGCAGAAGGTGATCGACACTCTCGTGAGCCCGGTCTTCCCGAAGAACATTCCAATCGTGACGGCTGCCGCGGCGGGATTCCCCTCCCGCTCGTTGGTCAACAGCGATCAGAATTGGGGCCCGCGAGCCGGCTTCGCCTACCGCTTGCCGTACAAGACGGTGATTCGCGGCGGATTCGGGTTGTTCTACACACCGCTCTTGACCTGGGGGATGATCGACCAGTTCGACAGTGGCCCATTCAACCTGCAACAGACTTTCCACAACCGGATGACGAATGGAGTTCCGGCCTTTCAGTTCCCGAATCCGTTCACGTTGCTCGGACAGGGCGACTTCCCGGGTGTCTACATCAGCACGATGGCCAAAAACGTCCGGACGCCCTACACGGAACAGTGGAACCTCACCCTGGAAAAGGAGCTAGGGAATTCCACCGTGGTACGCGCCAATTATCGCGGACACCATACGCTCGAAACCATCTTCCTTCAAGACCTGAATGAGCCCCATGTCAGCAACGACCCGAACAACGAATGGAACCTGGTCTACCCGAATTTCTACAACACATTCGTCGGCCAGAACGGCGGCTCCGAAATCGGCCACCTTTTCGAATTCCAGCTCCAGCGCAAGTATTCGAAGGGTCTGACATTCGATCTCGGTTATACGCATACGAAAGTGGTGACCGACCTGAGGGGCAGCGACATCTTAGGCTGGCCCGAATACGCCTGGAATCTGCAACGCGACAGCGGCAATGAGAACGGGCTTTCGCGCCACCGCTTCGTCGGCAGCGCTATTTGGGAATTGCCGTTCGGCACCGGCAAGCAATTCGGATCCAACCTCCCGAAGTGGATGCAACAGTCCTTCGGCAACTGGCAGACGTCCTACATCCTCGTGCTTCAAAGCGGCCAGTTCCTGGATCCATCCTGCGGCGACTGTCCGGATACGTCGAATGCGCGAGTCTTCGGCGGGCGGCCGGACCTCGTCGGAAACCCGAACATCTCGAACCCCAGTGCCCAGCATTGGTTCAACCCGCAGGCGTTCGCCACTCCGGCCATGGGCACGCTCGGCGACAGTTCGCCCGGCGTGATAGTGGGGCCGGGGCTCGCGAACTTCGATTTCGGGCTCTTCAAGTACTTTCAGGTCCGAGAGAGGCTTCGGATAAAGTTGAAGATGACGGCTACGAACTTCTTCAACCATCCGAACCTGGGCAACCCGAATACGAACATCAGTTCGACGAACGTTGCTACGATCACGGGTCTCACCGGGCGCGGCATGAACGGATCCTCGAACAACATGCGGAGCATCATGATTGGCGCCCGCTTCGACTTTTAGCGGTCCGGCTGTGTGGTGGGGCGGACCCCCAGGTCTGAGGCCGGCGCCCACGCCGGCCTCTTGTTTGACTAGCTCAGGCTCTGCCTTCGCGAGTCTTACACGGAGGCCGGACCTGGTGTCCCGCCCCATAGTGAGCTGGATACGGAGGCATCATGCGAAGACGCGATTTCATCGCCGTGGCCGCGGCGGGGTTCGCCACTCCGAACAGTATGCCGCGGGTGCGCGCCATCACGCGCGGGCCCAATTTCCACTGGTTCGGCTACTACGACAAGCTGCAATTCGATCCCGGCAACCGCTACGTGTTGGCCATGCGATCGGGCTTTGAGCATCGCTCGCCGCGTCCCGATGACGTCATCCAGCTCGGCCGCATTGACATCCACGACCATGATCGTTGGACGGACCTGGGCGAGACCACGGCCTGGTGCTGGCAACAGGGGTGTATGCTCCAGTGGGTGCCCGGTTCACCTTCCCAGGTGATCTGGAACGACCGGGAGCGAGGACAGTATATAAGCCGCATCCTCGACGTTACGAGCGGCCAACGGTGCACTCTGCCTGGGCCAGTCTATGCTCTCAGCCCGGACGGCAGGCACGCCGTGACTACCGACTTCCGCCGGCTCGCCGACACCCGCCCCGGCTACGGCTACAACGGTATACTCGACCCCAACCGCGATGCCCTCGCGCCCGAAGACTCAGGCATCTGGCGCATGGATCTGCACAGCGGAGAACGCAAGTTGATCTTCTCCATCCGGGATGCCGTGCAGGTTCCTTGCGCACGCTACGACTGGCGTGGCGCGAAGCACTGGTTCAACCACCTGCTCTACTCGCCCGACGGCAAGCGCCTCATCTTTCTGCATCGCTGGAACGCGGCGGCGGGCGGTCCGCGCCGCTTCAATACGCGCATGTTCACCATCAGCCCCGAAGGCCGCGACCCTTATATAGTGGACGATTTCGGAGGCATGTCGCATTTCATCTGGCGCGACTCGAATCACATTCTAGGCTGGGCGGACCGTCCGCCTGGTGGACTCGCCTTCTACCTTTACGAGGACCGCACCTCGCGCGTGGAGGTCGTCGGCGCGGGCATCATGACCGTGGATGGCCACTGCACTTACCTGCCGGGCAATCGTTGGATCCTGTGCGATACTTACCCCGACTCACAACGCCTTCAGCATCCGTACTTGTTCGACACCAAGACAAACACCCGGCACCCGCTCGGCCATTTCTTCTCTCCCCCGGAATACACGGGCGAATGGCGCTGCGACACCCATCCTCGCATCAGCCGGGACGGAAGTCTTGTCGCAATCGACTCGCCCCACAACGGCGGCAGACAGATCTATCTGCTGGATATCCGCACAATCATAGGGTGAGGAGACTGTTTTGCCCCAATTCGCGCACCAGATCACTCACAATCCTCCGGACCCCGGTCGACAGGAGCTTGTTCTGGCCGCAAATGGCAAGTACGAATACGATGTTGAGGAGAAGAACGATGTTGCCTGCACCCCAGACGCGATTTGGAAATCACGCCTCTGGTTTCCTGATGGTGACCGTCTTGCTGGCTGGCCCTGCTGTCTGCCAGGACGGCCCTGCTTCGCTGAAGGTCGTCAAAGCCGCCGAGCCGCGCCCGTATAACTATGCCCGTTCCTTCCGCGCGGCGGACGGGACCATTTATCTGCTGGGGCCATTTAAGACCACAGACGCAGGACGAAAACTGGAACTGTGCACCTTGGCCGATCCCCACTGGGGCACGTTATTGAACGAAGGCGAGATGAACACACTCTTCTCGCGGAAGGGGCTGTTTCTCGCATTGAAGAACAAGGTGGTCTGCGCTCCCGGCGGCCAGTGCACGGGGACCATGTGGCGATCCTCGGACGAACTCAAATCGTTTCAGGAGACTGCAGTCACCGTGGTCATCCCCGAAGCGGGCAAAGTAGACAATGGAAAATCCGAGGAATGGGTCGGCTTGTTCTTTCACCGGGCAATTATCGAACTGCGGGACGGAGCCCTGCTGGCGGCCATGTACGGCAATTTCGAGCACGACACGATCACGCCAACCAACCCCAGAAGCAAGGCGGAATCGAAGTACAAGCTGCGAGCGTTCATTGTGCGTTCGACGGATCAGGGCAACACGTGGCGTTACCTGTCCACTGTGGCCGCACCCGATCCCGCGGTAGTGGACGACACCGAGGGCTTCAACGAATGGACGATCGTGAGGCTGGCGGACGGCCGGTTGCTGGGCCTCATAAGAACCGGCCATTACACGCCGCTGCAGGCCAGTTGGAGCAGCGATGAAGGGAAGACTTGGACCAGGACAGTTACTCCCAACGGGCTCGGCCCGGGCGGCGCAGATCCGTTTGTCATCCTGCTGAGCGATGGGCGTTTGGCACTGGCCTACGGCGAAATCGTCCAGCCGAAAGGATCGCGGGAGGCGTACTGGAAGGACTATAGCATGCACAACTGGCCCGGCGCCGCGAAGACTTCCGAAGCTGACGAACGGCGGCGCTGCGTGCTGGCGATCGACGCGGACGGCTCCGGTCGGAGCTGGGTCTCCTACACTGTCGCCGACTACGGTCCGAGAAGCGGCTATGCGACGATTTTTGAAGTGGAGCCAACCATTCTCGTGTATCAGGCAGACATGGATTTGTGGAGGGTCGAATTGCCGCCCCGGTGACGACGGGCACTGCCACCCCGCGAAGATTGGCGGCTGGTGAATCGGCGCGCAGGCGAATGATGCAATGAAATGAGGGGTCGATGAATCGAATGCTTCTCTTATGCATGGTTGCGGCCGGTGCAATCTGGGCGGCGCAAGTGCCCGAGCCTCCGGCCGTCCGGCGTACGACCAGCCTGAATGAAGGGTGGCGTTTTCAGAGGCAGGCGAACCCGGATTCGGCCATCGAGTGGCAATTCCGGGACGCCTGGACGCTCGGCTTCGATGACTCGCAGTGGTCCCACGTGTTCCTGCCGCATTCCTGGGACCAGACAGCGCACACTCCTTGGGTCTCGCTCAACCACTGGCGCGGCATCGGTTGGTATCGACGCGAGTTCGAAGTTCCAGCGCTGCGCGGCGGCGAACGCGTCTTCCTGGAGTTCGAAGGCGCCATGCAGGTAACTACGGTCTGGGTCAATGGCCGGCGCGCCGGCGAACACGTGGGTGGCTATACAGGCTTTGTGTTTGAAGTGACGGATCTGGTAGAGCCGAGCGGGAATCTACTGGCCGTAAGTGTGAACGACACCAACAGTCCCGACATTCCGCCGGCGAACGAGACCAACATTGCCATCTATGGTGGCATCTACCGCGACGTTTGGCTCCACGTCACAGGGCCCGTGTTGATACCCGATGGAGGCGTCTCCATCACCACGCCCGAAGTGACTAAGGAACGATCCACCGTTCGCGTGCTTACAGAAGTAAGGAACTCGCTCCTTCACCCGGTCAGCGTCACGGTCCAGTCTGAAGTGGTCGCTCGGGATGGTCGCGTTGTGGCCAAGGCTCAGGAAAATAAGCTGGTCCCAGGTCGCGTGACAGTCACGTTTGAGGCGGGCGGCCTGACAGTCGAGCGGCCGGAACTGTGGCATCCCGATCATCCGAACCTGTACAGCCTGCGTAGCCGCGTCTACCGTGACGGTGTTTTGGCCGATGAGCTTGTCACGCGGTTTGGGATTCGGGTCATGGGATATGAACCGGGCAAAGGCTACATGCTGAATGGCGAGTTCATCAACCTGCATGGCGTCAATCGCCGTCAGGATTACGGGTACCTGGGCGACGCGCTGCCCGACTCCATCGGACGTCGCGACATGGAGATCATCAAGGAACTGGGAGCGAACCTGGTGCGGACCTCGCACTATATCCAAGACAAGAGCATCATCGAGGCGGCCGATGAGCTGGGGCTTCTGATCTGGGAAGAGATTCCCAACATCAAGATCTACGACTACACGCCTGGCCCGATGACCGAGCAAGGCGACTCGCGCTACACGCGGAAGTTCATCGACAACTGCCTGTTGGCCATGCAGGAGATGATTCGCCGGGATCGCAATCATCCGTCCATCATCATCTGGGGCATCGCCGACGACATGACGGGCTACCCCTACATCCAGGATCTGCGTGAGCTTCACGAGCTAGCACACCAGCTCGATCCGACGCGCTGGACCGGCGGGCGGGTGAACCCGACCATCACGGATGTGCGGGATCCGACCAATAACGCTTACTTCGATTTCCAGAACCTCTCCCGAGAGCATCCCGATTGGAAGTGGCTTTGGAACGAGTGGGGCGCATTCAAGAACGAGCGCGGTCTGATCGACGAGCCCAGGGGGAGCGACAGGCCGGAAGATGCTGTCGGCATTGTCTCTGAGTATCGCCGGCACACAGTTCCCTCAGAGCTGACCGGCGCGATCATGCAGGAAGCAAGCTGGATCAAGTTCGAGGCCATGCCCTGGATGGCCAGCGCGAAGTGGGAGATGTTCGACGCAGGCTGTGCCGCGTGCGAGGGCACGAAGGGCATTTTCGACTTCTACGGACCGCCTGAAGCGCGGCCGTGGGGGACTCGATTCAACGGCGGCGACTACCGCGGCCTGAGCGACCTGTGGCGGATTCCCAAAGCCAGCTACTGGTTTGTGAAAGCGCAATGGACCGATGATCCATTCATCCACATCGTGGGACATTGGACGTGGCTGGGGCAGGACGCGAAGCCGAAGATGGTCCGCATCTATTCCACCTGTGACGAGATCGAGCTGTTCCTCAACGGCCGCTCGCTTGGGGTACGAAAGCCCGAGCCAACGGAGAGCCTGATCGCCGAGTGGAAGAGCTATCGCCTGTGGGAAGAGTTTCCTAAATTGCCGGCGGGCACGCAACTGCGGCATGGCCCATTCATCTGGAAGAACATTCCCTACGCGCCGGGAACGCTGCGCGCCGTCGGCGTGAAGAACGGCAAGCAGTATTCAGACGAGCGCCGGACCGCGGGCGAGCCCTATCAGATCATCCTGCGGCCCGATCGCGAATCGATGCGGGCGGATGGCCGCGACGCTGTGCGCATCGTGGCAACGGTCGCCGACAAGGACGGAGTCCCAGTCCCGAATGCCATGCCGTGGATCACGTTTCAAGCCGACGGCCCGGGCCGTCTGCTCGGAACAAGTGTGCTTGATGCAGTCTGGGGCATGGCGGCGATTAACGTGATGTCCGGCACAGCGCCGGGTAGGATCACACTCAGAGCGTCATCGCCTGGACTGAATGCTGGCGTCTGCGTCCTTACCTCCGAGAAGACACCGGCTGGGAGAGCTCAATGAACAGCAGACGCTATCGCGGAACGGGCCGCCTGGAGAGAATCGCTATGAAGAACTTCCTGCTTACCACCGCACTGCTGTGCGCTTCGTTGAGTGGCCAGGACCGAGGTGTCAAGCAGTTCTCAGTCATTGTGGACAAGCCCGAGGTGGAGTACACGATCGACGTCGGCGGGACCATCGACCCGGAGAACGTCGAGATCACGATAGAAAACCTAGGCGACGCGGCGGTCGTGAATCCACGTATCTCGGCCAACGGGCTCTACGATTGGTACGACGCTAAATCCATGGCGGCGGAGATCACGCGGGATTGTCACACCGATGAGGAGAAGGCTCTCGCGATCTGGTGGTGGGTGCGCTACAAGACCTATCAACTCTCTCCGCACGACGACACCGCCACACATCCCGTGCGCGCGTTGAACGGTTATGGCTACGGCATTTGCGGCCACGTCGCGGCCTGGATGAAGTGTCTCTGGGCCGCCGCGGGCGTAAAGGGGCGCGTGGACGAATTGTGGGGCCACACGGTTTCTGAAGCCTGGTACAACGGCGCCTGGCACATGCTCGATGGAAACGTGAAGGTGTTCTATCTCGACCGGGACAACCGTACCATCGCGAGTCTCGCAACGCTCGAACACGATGGATGGTTGATCGAGCGAGCTATCCACCCGCGTGAACGGGAACCCTGGTTCCTCGGCCCGGATCCGCCCGGCCGGAACGAGCAGTTCGTCCGGTACATCGTTTCGTTCAAAGACAACTACGAGGATCACAGCTACGACCGGGAGATCGGCAAAGACCATTCGATGGCGATGACCTTGAAGCCCGGCGAGAAGCTGGTTCGCTGGTGGACTCCGAACCTCGGCAAATTCGAGGGCAGCAACATCCGTCCGTTGGTGCCCTTGGAGTATGCCAACGGACAGCTCATCTGGGAGCCGGACCTGCGGCGCGTCGACATCAAGCCCTACTTATATCTACAAAACGACCAGGCGAACATCACGACCAGCGCGCAGGACGGCAGGCAGCCGGCGATCCACATCGCGGACTTGCAAGACGAATTGTACGATCGGCCATCGACGTTCTCGATTCCGATCTCGAGTCCATACCCGATCGTTGGTGGCCGGTTCACGTGCACTCTCGTAAAGGAAGGCAATTCATCTCTCGACTCTGCATCCATTTCGTTCGGCCGGCACGATTGGGGCTCGGGCGACCTCTACGAATATCGTTGGGGACAAGGGCCGGAGCACGTCAGCCTCGATCTCGATGCGAAGCTGATTCGGTCGGGCACAAAGTACGACTACGCGATCGGCTTCTCAATCAGCGGCAACGCAACGCATCAACCAGCCACGCAGACTGGCGTCGACGCCTTCCGCTCCGAGACCGATCTGCAGGTTTCGCCGGAGAGCCTGCCTGCTTTGGCTCTCGGCAAGAACACCATCCGCTTCCGGCAGCAGTCCTCCGGGAAAGTGCGCATCACACACACCTGGAAGGAAGTGGACGGCCACCATCCGCCGGGCCGCGTGGTAAAAGCTGTTGAGACCGACAGTGCGTCCCTGACACCGGTGCTGAAATGGTCCGCGCCCGCGGACGCGGATTCCGCGGGCAAGCCTGTCGACTACCAGGTTATGGTGAGCCTCCGGCCGGATTGCCGCTGGCCCCTGTCGACAACGCTTCACCGGAACGTGGGCTCGGACAAAACGGAGTGGAAGATTCCGGCCAGCTTCCTCAACCCGGGGACTCAGTATTACTGGAAGGTTCGCGCCCGCAACGCAGCCGGCGACATAGGCGAATGGGGCGACGTTTTCAGTTTCAAGACGGCCGCCGGCGCGCGATGAAATGAACACGCTCAGATGCGTCCGCCGGTAACCGCAGTGTCCAGAGGAGCAATGAAAGTACTGTCTGCAATCGCGTTGTTTGGTCTGTGTACAACCGTCCTCGCCCAGTCGTCCTCGCAAGACGAGTGGGTGGTCGCGCCGGGCGGGCAACTGCTGAGCGTGTCGAACGTTCTTCCCAACTCCCCAGCTCTGGTCAAGTCGCTTGGCGACGCGGCCGAATACGTAGTGCGGTGGAAGCCGCCAGCCGACGCGCGGGCCTGGCAAACCCGCCGTCCGGAGGTTGAGCGCGCATTCCGAAAAGCGATAGGCCTGGAGACGCTGCCCGAGCGCACGCCGTTGAGCGCGCGCGTGGTCGGCCGCCACGAATTGGACGATTACGTGGTCGAGAACGTGATCTTCGAAAGCCGCCCCGGTTTTCTAGTTAGCGCCAATTTGTACCGCTCAAAAGTGGCAAAAAATGGCATAAAACCGGCAATTCTGTGCCCGATTGGCCACTATTTGACGCCTGGGAAAGCGGCCGCGGAAGTCCAGGCGCGCTGCATCAAATTGGCGCGGCTCGGTTTTGTCGTCCTCACTTACGACGCGATCGGCCAAGGCGAGCGGCTGAGATTGGGCAATATCCATCACGAGGCGGGCTATGCGCTACTGCCGCTCGGCGAAACCATTGCCGGCTGGATGGTCTGGGACAGCATGCGTGCTATCGACTATCTGCTCACCTTGCCGGACGTCGATCCCGAGCGGATCGGCGTAACCGGCAACTCGGGTGGCGGCCTGAACACGCTGTTCACGGCGGCGCTGGACCAACGCGTGCGAGCCGCCGTCGTTGTGGGCTACACATTCGAGTTCAACAATTGGCTCAAGTATGCGGGCGGACATTGCACCTGCACCCATTTGCCGGGACTGTTCCGCTCGATGGAGTGGTTCGAGATCGCGGGCCTGATCGCTCCTCACGCGCTCATGATGCTGCAAGGCGATCACGACGGAATCTTCCCCATCAGCGGCGCGCGGCGCGCCGGCCACAACACGGAGTCGATCTATGCCCTGCTGGGCCAACCCGGCAGCGCGCGTTTTGTTGAACTGCCGGGCCAACCACACGCTTATTCCCGTCCATACCGGGAGCAGATGTATGGCTGGATGATGCGGCAGTTGCAGGGCCAAGGCGATGGAAGCGCAATCCCCGAAGGAGCGGTCGCAACCAGAGCAGAAGATGACTCCGCGCTGCTCTGCGATCCCAGCCACACGTTGTTTGCGAACGCGCCGACCGTTGTCGATCTGGCCCGGCGGCGGGCGCTGAGTCTCGTTGCGAACATGGCAGTGCGGAGCGCGCCTGAAACGCGAGCCGCCGATGCGCGATGGGTTCGCGACCTGACCGCCTCTCCCGAAGCGCGTCCGCAGTTCCTGGCGCCGGCTGTTCACGCGAAGACACCCGTTCCCGGCGGCCAGGTCGAGAAGATCTCTTTTGTCAGCGAAGACGGCGAGTACATCCCGGGTCTGCTATGGCTGCCCGCCCACCGGGAGCGACCCGCCCAAACTGTGATCGTCGTCGACAGTTTGGGCAAGCAGGCGGTTGCGAAATCCGCCTTGGTTCAGCCGTTGCTGGCTGCAGGGCTCGCCGTGCTGGCCGTGGACCTGCGTGGACGCGGCGAGACGCTCGGAGTCGTTCGGCCCGGCTGGGACCTGAACTATCGGCTGGTCGCCAACCAAGTCCTCTTTGGCCAGCCACTCGCGGGCCGAAGAACCTTCGACCTCATGCGGACGATCGATTACGTGCGCACCCGCGAGGAACTCGCACCGGGCGACGTGACGGTTGTTGGAATGAACGACGACGCCCTGCCCGCGCTGCTCGCCGCGGCCGCCGACGCCCGCATTGCGCACGTCGCCGTTGCAGGCTACGTCCACAGCTTCGTTTCCCAGATGCGGGAGAAGGCCCACGCAACCGGCGTGGATGTACGAACCCATTGGAATGATGCGCAGGTCTCCGGCGTGGTGGATGCGGGCGATTACAAGACCGACCTCGGAGCAGTGATTCCCTCGGTGCTGAAGACGCTCGACCTGCCGGACATCGTGGCGCTCATTGCGCCGCGCAGGGTGCTCTTCTGTCACCTGAAGGACGCCGCAGCCGAAGCAACGAAGGTCCTTTCGGCTAGATTCCTTCAGGTCACGGCTTCGCGCGGCGAAGGTTGGATCAGGTATGAACCTGAACGTGCGCTCGATGGCAACCTCCTTCTGGAATGGCTTGGACAGGAAGGGCCGAGATGAACGTTGATCGCAGGAGTTTTCAATGAATCGCCGCAGTTTCCTGGCAAGCACGGTTTCGGCGGGAGCTCTCTCCGTGAATTCGTCGGACGCACAACCGACAGGAACTCGGCCGCCGGAGCGGCTGAGCGTGCCGCCGCGCGCGAAGTGGATTGAGGATGGCGTGATCGACGCCGGCGGCTCGCACGAGCCGTACCTGTTCGTAGTGCGCCGCGGGGGCCAACGTCTCGACGCGCGCGAGCGCTGCGACTTGAATCAAAGCGAGGCTCTCATTCGACGCCTCAAGAGCCAGGGCGTGGAGATCTTCCATACCCATCTCTACAAGGGTTTCGGCATGGCCGCCGAGATGAGCGAAATGCGCGACGCGGCGCGAACCGCCGCCATCGCGCACTCGCTCGGGATACGCGTTGACACCTACATCCAATGGAACACGTTGATGTACGAGACCTTTTTCGCCGAAGAGCCGCGCGCGAAGGACTGGATCCAGCGCGATGCGCTGGGCCGTCCAATCCTGCTGACCTACGGCTATCAACAGTCGTTCCGCTACCGTCCCTGCTTTGCCAACCCCGAGTACCTGGCCTACATTCAGAAGATCCTGCGGTTCGCGCTGCGGGAGGTCAAGACCGACTTCATTCACTTCGATAATTTCGACCTCAACGCCGAACCCGATTCGTGCCACTGCAACGCCTGCGTCAGCGGATTTCGGGCCCGGCTGCTCAGCAAGTATTCGGCCGCTCAACGCAAGAAGCGTTTTGGGTTCGACGTCGTGGACTACGTGAACCCGCCGCTGTGGAATGCGGACAATCCACCGTCCCGGCTCAAGTTGATCTTCGATCCAGTCCTGCAGGAGTGGATCGATTTCCGGTGTCAGATGATGGCGGACGCTCTCACGAAGATGGCTCTCTACGCCAAGTCGATGAATCCCGAGGTGGTGGTGGAAGTCAATCCACATGGCATCACGGGCGGAAACAGGACTTGGGAGTCTGGCGTCGACCACTCTCGCATTCTCAAGTCCACTCAGGTCTTCTGGACCGAAGAGCAGAACGTGCCCGGGATGTTGCCCGACGGCAGGTTGCTCTCGAAGATCCGCAGTTACAAACTCGGGCGCGCGTACCGCAACACTGTTCTGACTTACTTGCCCAGTGAACTCGCCATCGCGGAGTGCCTGGCGTTCAACCAGACCATTGGGTTCGCAGGCAACGATCCACTCGGATGCGACATGCGGCGCTACATCGACTTTTACCGTCTCCATCGCGAGTGCTACGCGGGAACGCGCGATGTTGCGAACGTGGCGGTGCTTCGCTCTTTCGCTTCCATTACATACAATCATGCCCGCGCCCAACTCGCCGCCATTCTCACGGAACAAGCTCTGATCCAGACGCGGATTCCATTTGACCTGGTGTTCGACGAACACTTGGCCGACTTGTCCAAGTACAACGTCCTGATATTACCCGAATCCGAATGCCTTTCCGATGCCGAGTTGAAATCGATACGACAGTTTGTGAGCGCGGGCGGAGGACTGGTGGCGATCGGCCAGGCGGGGCTGTTCGATCAATGGCGCCGTCTGCGCATAACGCCGGGGCTGCGGGGCTTGGTGGACCGACAACCTCCAGCCAAAGCGAACGAACACAGCGATGTAGACGACGCCGGCCGCAGCGAGGGCGCCGCCTCGCGCAAGGAGTTCGCCGAAGGCAGGGTGGCCTACCTGCCCGAGCTTCAGAATGATGGCGTACCGCCTCCCGCGAGCTCGTTTTTCAATATTGGGCCCCAATTCTGGAAGTTTCCGAAGAATGGGAATGTGTTGGTGGAGGCGGTGCGTTGGGCGGCCCGCAACGAATTGCCCGTTCAGATTTCGGGGCCCCCATCGCTCATCGCAAACCTGGTCAGACAACCCGAGCACAATCTGCTCTGCCTGCACCTGGTCAACTACGACTTGAAGGCCTGGACGACAGAAAATGTGGATGTCCGCCTACGGATCCCGAGGGGTGTGACGGCAAGCCAAGTCAAATTGATTTCCCCCGACGCCGAAGGTTCGCAGACGCTCACTGCGCGGATGGAAGGCATGGAACTCCTCTTCAGAGTACCCGAGGTGCGCCAGTATTCGGTCGTCGTGGTGAACTGTTAACGGCGGGCGCAGCGAGGGAGTACCGGATGATGATCTATCCAAACCAGGAACATTGCCGCATTTCAAACGAGTTGAACAAGATGGGGCCGGAAAGTGCGTGAGGTCTTGCTCCAGCCCCAATGTCGGCCTCCTATATCCTTAGGTAAGTGCGCCGGGAGTTTCACTCAGGATCACAGCCTCTTTAAGGCTCCAAGGATAGATGTCACTGTAGTCAATTTTGTAGCTGCCGATTTCCTCGGGCTTCCACTGGAATCCACCGATTTCAATAGGGCGGCCGCATCTCATTGAAACATAAGCACTTGAAAACAGGGAGTTTCCTCCGGAAGCCGGAAACCGCCTTGGGCTCAGTGGATCCCCCTGCTTTATCGTCTTTATTATCAACAACTTGCAAAACCACGTTGTTGGACCCTGTGGGTTCTTTAGCTACAATTCCGCGAAAATCCCCTAATCTACCGGCACCGAGTTTTGCAAGCTATTGATTTTATTAGTCGTCTTGGCAGACAGCGCACCTGCACTTGCAGCAGGTGCGCGGCCTTAGGAAACACGCCGGGAATCCTCTCGGGATCTCGGGTGGAACGTTTTGCCGACGCAGTGCCGTGCCCCTGACGCAGAGACAATTCCAGAAGCCATATTTTGCCTGCTCAGGATGTTGCATGCGGCGGGTGTTCATGCGGATCTCTGTGTGCGAATAAATGGCGAATATCGTGCTATTCTGGACCTGCCATGGGGAACACATTTCCGATGTCACTGGGGGGCGCGCAAGAGCGGGCTGCCTGTTTACGGAGGCGGTTCGCCCCCCTTGTATCACTCCATGGTAGATCTTCTAAAACGATCTCTGTTTTCAAGGAGATCGACGCCGCACTGCCCTGGCGTGGACTGCCGCTCGGCTGCGTCCATGAGGTGCAAAGCGTGGGCCTTGCCAGCGCCATCGCCTTTGCCTCGCTGCTGGCGGCGCGGCTGCCCACGCCTGCCGGACAGATGGTCTACGTCTCCTCTGGGCGAGGTTTTCATGCCATCGGGTTGCTACCCTTCGGTATCCAGCCGGAGCGGTGGATTCACGTTTCGGCTCGGCGCTCGCAGGATCTGGCCTGGGCCACGCTCGAGGCACTGCGCTGCGCCCGCGTCGGCGTGGTGCTGTCTGAGTTGAGGACCGCGGACCTGACCCTGTGCCGGCGCTTTCAACTTGCGGCGGAGGAGAACGGCACCACGTGTTTTCTCCTGAATGAGGGACGTGGTACGTCGGCCATCGCCTCGGTGATCACGCGCTGGCAAATTGCGCCAAGTGTGGCTCCGTCCAGGGCGGCCTTCGACGAGCCGTGCTGGGACATTGCGCTTTCCTACTGTCGCGGAGGGCGACCGGGGCACTGGGGCGTGGCGTGGCGCAACGCACAGCTGGAACTCGTCGAACCCGCCACCAAAATGGCCGCTGTCAAGACGGCAGAGAGTGTGCGGTTCATTGCAGCGAAGAAATTGGCTGGATAGCGATGCAGCGGCGTTTCCTGGACATGTTCTTTCCTCGGTTGACCGTCGATCGCCTGGAGCGCGAGGAACCGCGGCTTGGTGCGTCGCCATTTGCGGTCGTTTGGGAGGAAAAGGGCCACCTTTATATTGCCGCGGCCAACGATCCGGCACGTGATGCGGGCATCCGGTCCGGCATGCGTCTAGCGGACGCGCGCACGCTGCTGCCCGTGCTTCATATTGTGATGAGCGATCTCGTGGCCGATGCGCGCTGGATGCAGCGCCTGATCGTGCGGTGCGACCGTTACTCGCCGTTGGCATCGCAGGACGGCGCCGACGGAATCGTGCTTGACATCACCGGCTGTGCACACCTGTTCGGTGGCGAGGCCGCGCTGCTCGATGCGATCCAGAGCCGCATCGGCGCGATGCAGTTCCACGTGCGCGCCGCAATTGCCGGCACGCATGGCGCGGCGTGGGCGCTCGCTCGCTTCGGCCAAAAGGCCATTATTGCGAGTGACGAGTTACCGGCCGCGCTGGACGCTTTGCCCGTCAAAGCATTGCGCATTCCCAATGAGATCGCCATCGAGCTCGGCCGCGTTGGACTCGTCACTATCGGCCATTTGCGGAGCGTTGCGCGCGATTCGCTCTCCACACGCTACGGCCCCAACGTGCTGCTGCGTCTGGACCAGGCATTGGGCCATGCCGAAGAGCCGATCACGCCTTATCGTGCGCCCGCGCCGTATCGCGTGGGACGCGTCTTTGCGGAGCCCATCGGAACGACAACCGCCGTTGAGCACATCCTGCTCGACCTGCTGACCACGCTCTGCGCGCGTCTCGAAAAGGAGCATTGCGGAGCGCGCTGCTTCGGTCTCGATTGCCATCGCGTGGACTTGAGCGTGGCCCGACTGCAAGTACGCCTCTCCAGGGAGGGCCGCTCGGTCACGCATCTGATGCGTCTGTTTTCGGAGCAGATGGGCTCGCTCGACGCGGGCTTCGGTATCGAAATCATGACGCTGAGCGCCAGCGACGTCGGCGCCATCGCTCCGCAACAGATGGCTCTGCCGCATTTGGGCGTTGACGCCGAGGACGACACGACGTTGAACGAGTTGCTGGACCGCATGGGGCTGCGGCTTGGCTTTGAGCATGTGTGTCGCATTCAGATTTGTGAGAGCCTGCTGCCGGAGCACTCGACCGCCTACGTGCCCGTCACTGGCGCCATCGCGCCCAACGCGGCTTGGCCCTCGTATCGCATCCGCCCGGTACGCCTGATCGAACCACCTTCGCCGATTGAGGTCGCTGAAGTCATCCCGGGCAAGTTTCCGACTCGCATCCGCATTGGACACGAGTTGCATCGCATTGTGCGCGCCGAAGGGCCGGAGCGGCTGACGCCGGAGTGGTGGCGCGAGCGGCCCGCGCATTGGAGCGTACGCGACTACTACCGCATTGAAGACGAGCACGGTATGCGGCTATGGATCTTCCGCGAAACGCTCCGCAACCAAACCGGCGAGCGCTGGTTTCTGCACGGCCAGCTTCCGTAGAGGCACCCATGCATGACTACGCCGAGCTTCAGGTCAGTTCGAACTTCAGTTTCCTGCGCGGCGCCTCGCACGCTCAGGAGTTGATGGCGGCCGCGGTGCAATCGGATCTCGCTGCGATTGCATTGACTGACCGCAATACGTTGTCGGGCATCGTGCTCGCGCACACATACGTGAAAAAGACGCCCGGCGCGCGCACGCGGTTTATAGTCGGTTGCCGGCTCGATCTCACCGATGGCGCCAGCCTGCTCTGTTATCCAACTGATCGCGCCGCCTATGGGCGACTGACGCGGCTGTTGACGCTGGGCCGGCGACGCGCCACCAAGGGCCAGTGCCAGCTCACGCTAAAAGACGTCGCCGGGCACGCTGAGGGCCAGCGCTTCATTGTTCCTTTTCCCACCGCGCTGGACGAAGGCGCCATTACGCACATTCATGCCTGTGCTGCGCTGTTTGCCGGACGAATTCATCTGGCGCTAACACACTCGTGCCGCGGCAACGACAAGCGCTGGATCCACACGGTCGCCGAGTTCGCGCGCGCGTCTGGCGTACCGGCGGTTGTGACCAACGACGTGCTTTACCATGCGCACGAGCGTAAGCCGCTACAGGACGTGCTGACATGCATCCGCGAAGGTTTCACGCTCAGCGAGGCAGGTTTCCGTCTGCAGGCGAACGCGGAGCGCGATTTGAAGCCGCCGCGTCAGATGCACGAGCTCTTCTCGGCCTATCCCGACGCGCTCGCAGCTACGCTCAAAATTGTGAACGGGTGCCGCTTCTCGCTCGATGAGCTGCGCTACGAGTATCCGGAGGAGATCACCGAGCCAGGGCTGTCGGCCATTGAAGATCTGGAGCGGCGCGCCTGGGCCGGCGCGGCGTGGCGCTTCCCTGCTGGCATCCCCGAGGCCGTCACCAAACAGATCCGGCATGAGCTGCAATTAATCCGCGAGCGCGAGTACGCGCCGTACTTTCTCACCGTCCATGAGATCGTGAAGTTCGCTACAAGCAAAGGCATCCTGCACCAGGGGCGCGGTTCGGCGGCGAACTCAGTGATCTGCTACTGTCTCGGCATTACGCAGGTGGACCCCGTCGCGCGTGGACTGCTGTTTGAGCGCTTCATCTCTGCCGCGCGCGACGAGCCGCCAGACATCGACGTCGACTTCGAACACGATCGCCGCGAAGAGGTGATCCAGCATATCTACGAAAAGTACGGGCGCGATCGCGCGGGCCTAACCGCCACTGTGGTGCATTACCGCGCGCGACGCGCGGTGCGCGAAGTGGGCAAGGTGCTGGGGCTCTCCGAGGACGTAACCGGCGCGCTCGCCAGCACAACGTGGGGCTGGAACAGCTCGGGGCTAGCGGAGGAGCAAGTGCGCGAAGCCGGGCTCGATCCATCGGACCGGCGTCTACGCCAGGCGCTGCATCTCACCAAGACGCTGATCGGCTTTCCCCGCCACCTATCGCAACATGTCGGCGGATTTGTCATCGCGCGCGGACGACTCGACGAACTCGTTCCGATTGAGAACGCGGCTATGAAAGACCGCTCTGTCGTGCAATGGGAGAAGGACGACCTCGACGAATTGGGCATGATGAAGGTCGACATTCTCGCGCTTGGCATGCTCTCGGCCATCCGCCGCGCCTTCGAACTTTTGGAGCGCCACTACGCGCGCACGCTGACGCTGGCCACCGTTCCACACGAAGACGCGGCCGTGTACGAAATGCTGCAACGGGCTGACTCGATCGGCGTCTTTCAGGTGGAGAGCCGCGCGCAGCAGAGCATGCTGCCACGGCTCAAGCCGCGCGAGTTCTACGACCTGGTAATCGAGGTGGCTATAGTGCGCCCCGGCCCAATTCAAGGCGACATGGTGCATCCCTACCTGCGGCGCAGAGAGGGCAAGGAGCCCGTCGTCTATCCCAGCGCGGCACTGGAAGCGGTCTTGAAAAAGACGCTCGGCGTACCGTTGTTTCAAGAGCAGGCGATGCAGATTTCCATCATCGGCGCGGGCTTCACACCAACCGAAGCCGACCAGTTGCGCCGCTCGCTCGCAACCTTTCGACACGTTGGCACTATTGCATCGTTTCGCGAGCGCTTCGTCAGCGGCATGCTCGCTAACGGCTACGCGCGGGAGTTTGCCGAACGCTGCTTCAGCCAGATTGAAGGCTTCGGCACGTACGGCTTTCCGGAGTCGCACGCCATCTCGTTCGCCAATCTCGTCTACGCCTCGGCTTGGTTGAAGTGTCACCATCCGGATGTGTTCTGCGCCGCGCTATTGAACAGTCAGCCGATGGGCTTCTACGCGCCGGCGCAACTGGTTCAGGACGCACGCCGTCATGGAGTGGAGATCCATCCCATCGACGTGAACAAGAGCGATTGGGACTCGACGCTCGAACGCATGGAAGGCTACTCGCGCCACGCCGTGCGACTCGGCTTGCGCATGGTGACGGGTCTTTCCGAAAAAGATGCACGGTCGATTCTCGAGGCGCGTGGCGCAGGTTACGGCTCTCAAGACGAAATCGTACGACGCACCGGCTGCGGGCGCGCCGTACTCGATCGTTTGGCCCAAGCTGATGCGTACGGGTCAATGCAACTGGGACGTCGGCAGGCACTCTGGAAAGCGAGTGCGCTCGATGGCAGGCTGCCCCCGTTGTTTCTGCAGACGAGGACGGATCTGTTCAACGAACCGCAAGTAGACCTGCCGCCCATGGCGCCCAGCCAAGAAGTGGTCAAGGACTATCAATCCACCGGCCTGACACTACGCGAACACCCGTTGACGTTCCTGCGCAAGACCCTGCGAACGCGCCACGTCGCCACGGCGGAACAACTCGAGCAAATTGGTAACGGAAGGATCGTCACCGTGGCCGGACTGGTGCTCTGCCGGCAGCAACCGATGACGGCCAAGAATACGGTCTTCATGACACTCGAAGACGAGACCGGCATACTGAATCTGATTATCTGGAAGCATGTCCAGGAGCGCTACCGTCGCGCGGTGCACAGCGCAAAGCTTGTCGTCTGCCAGGGCGTGACGCAGCGCGAAGGCCAGGTGCTGCACGTGGTGGCAAACCGCGTCTGGGATTGGTCGAGCGCGCTCAATAAGCTGAATGCGGGTGAAAGCGTCGCGACCTCGCTGGCCCATAGCCGCGACTTCCATTAGGCGTTGAATCTGTAGTCAATTTTGTAGCTGTCAATTTTCTCCGACTTCCACCGGAATCCGCCGATTTCAACGGAGTAGCCGTATCTCATTGAAACGTAAGCGCTTAAAAACAGGGGATTTCGACCGGAGGCCGGAAACCGTCTTGGGCGCAGGGGGTCGGGCGTTCAAATCGCCCCGCCCCGACCAATAGAATCAATGAATTACAGCCGTTTTCTCCCACGCGAGAAAACGGCTGTAGTCATTTTTGTAGCTGTGAATTTCCTCGCGTTTCAACAGCCTCGATGACTCGCAGTGAGCCGGATATGGCGCCTTCCATCCGGCTACCGTGGCTGGAGGGCGCAGAGCCGGAATAAAGTCAGTCGCGGGAACCAACAACTCGCCCGCGCTCCTCGTCCAGGTCATTCTTGAGGTACCGGAGCGCGCCGAACGTCTCGGTGTGGAACTGCTCCCGGACGGAATGACGTTCGGAGCCGAGACCTGCCGCAGTGTCAATCAGGTCCGCCAAATCGGGGTTGGCGAAGACGTTGCGCAGCCGGAGCCGGGAATCAAAGGACCACTCGAGTGTGTAGTCGGGCTTCACGCTCCTGAGCGCGTGCACTACCAAGCCACCCGGCACCGTGCGAATGCGGTCGATGATGCACTGTGCCCAGTCGGGATCCGATGGGCGCTGCCCGAACTCCGGCAACAGCACCACTGCTCTTTCAGTGCCACTCGGCAATCCCGCGAAGCGGCGATCATCATTGGGCGGGGCGGGGCCCGCTCCATCTAGCCGCCTCGAGTCGAGCACGACGATCGTCATGTTGTAATTGGTGCCCGGCAGGTTCCCGTAGGCATTGTTCACGCCGCCCAGGATGACCTCTTCAAACCCGTCCCCGTCCAGGTCGGCGACGGCGGCCGAGTAGAGCCAGCCCGGGTGGTAGTACTCGCCCACGACCTTCCCGCTCTTGTCGAGAAGCTCGACGACGAACAGCGAGGTGAGGCCGCAGTGCCCGCCGACGACCACGACCCCTCCGCGCGGGCCGCTCTTCCTGAGCGCCTTGACCCAGAGGATCTGGTAGTCTGCCGGGAACACGTGACGCCCGTTGACTGTGCGCATCTCTCGGCCGAGCTGTCGCTTCCATCGCAGGTCGCCGGAGGATGAGAAGCAGTAGAGCGCCGAGGGGCCCACGCCGACGGGGTCAGCTTCCTGGAAGGGGAATAGCACTTCCGTCTGCCCGTCGCCGTCTATGTCGGCGAACGTCGGAGTCAGGTACACCATGCTCGGGAGCAACTGGTCCGGCGGAAACTGGTTGCCGGGCAGCTCGTACCTCCAGAGCATTCGGCCTTCCTGGTCCAGCGCCGTCAGCGTCCTGCCCGCGACGGAAAACGAGGACGGCTGCCGGGCATGATGAGCAGTTCGGACCGCGAGCAGGACCACACACGCCACCAGGATAGTCGCGCCGACCAGCAATGGGCGAAGCAGTCTGTGCGGTTTACGCTGGGCAACTTCCGGCCGTTCCGGAGAGTTGTCAGCCGTTTGCTGGGCTGGAGGGTCCGGGACTGCGGCGCCGTCCGTTTCGGGATCCCGCAGGCCGAGCCGCTCCCGGCTCCACGCGTCGAGCTCGCCGCGGAGCGCGAAGACCCGGCCGCGCCTGCCGGGCTCCCGGCGAAAGGGCAGCCCATCGTCGTACCCGCGGCTCTGCGCCGTGCGCTCGCTGACGCCGAGGTGGTGCGCGATCTCCTTCCACGAGTAGATCAGATCGTCGTGGCGGTCGGTCGCGGATCCATCCGGCGGGGGGTTCTGTGCGCTGGACATACGCGTGCGGTGGCGAGTCCCCATTATATAAGCCGCTGGCGCATGCGATTGCGGGTCCTTGCGGCTATTTGCGGACTCGCGCTTGCCCTGCCGAGGCTATGCTTGGTCGGGTGGGGAGCCACGCTGGTGGCAATCGCGCGCAAGCGATAGGGACGAAAAGGGTGATGGAGGGTATTTCGGTCGCCCCATCGGGTTCCGTGGCCACCGGTAGGAGCGACGTCTACCTCGGGCTCCCCATTGAGGCGCGGCTGAATCCAAAAGAGCATCAGACGTCTTCGGCGCACGGAGGTTGGCCTGCTCCGCAGGCTCAGCGAACGTTCTAGGCGAGCGCGGTTCGGCGTGCCGCCATAAGGGAGTTTCAGGTACGATGATTACCTTGTCTCGTTCACAGCGCAGGCAGCGCCCGCGCTTCCCGGTCCTATTGGCAACCCTCGCCTTCTCTGCTACGCTTCAGGCGGGTACGCTCCTCGACTTCGAGGGCTTCGCCGACGGCACCGCCCTGACCACGCAGTACGCGGGCGTGACGTTCACGGACGCGACGGTGCTCTCCGCCGGAATCGGCCTGAACGAGTTCGAGTTCCCCCCGCACTCGGGCACGAACGTGGTGTTCGACGACGGCGGGCCGATCTCGATCACGTTCGAGACGCCGGTCGTGAGCTTCAGCGGCTACTTCACGTACGCTGAGCCCCTGGCGCTCGCCGCCTTCGGCGCCCTCGGCAACAACGTGGCCACGGCGAGCTCGGCCTTCTCCAGCAACGACGCCCTGTTCGGGGACCCCGGCAGCAGCCCGAACGAGTTCCTGCAGGTCGCCTTCGCCGCTGGAATCTCCAACGTCACCATCACCGGCGACCCGGCGGGTGGGTCGTTCGTCATGGATGACCTCGCGTACGCCTCTTCGGTGCCCGAGTCCGCCTCGTTTTACCTAACATTAACCGGAGCAGCAGCGCTGCTCGCGCTCCGGAGGAAACTCACATGAAGACACAAAGGCTCCTTCTCTCGGTTTCGGCTCTCCTCGTTCTGCTCGTTGCGGGCGGCCTGTGGCTCTGGGGCCAGGAGGCGGTGGCGCCCAGCCGAACTTCTCAGCAGACGGCAGTTCGTCAGTCGCCGGGCATCCAGGCTGGAAAGGAAGCCCCTCTCAGCACGGCAACAGCCAGCACACCCTCCATTCCCGCGCCGACCGTGGCTCCCAGCTTAATCACGGTAAACACATCGACCGCTGTCACCGTTACCACGCAGATCACAGGCCCAACGCCGATTCCCGGCAGCGTGAACCTGCTTCGAATCGGCGCGACTGGCACCCAACCGACCGTTCTTGGCGTGATGCATGATGACGGGAAGAACGGAGACGCGGCTGCTGGCGATGGAGTTTACACGCTTCAAATCCCTTTCAACGAGCCAGCCCCTATTAACATCCATCTCCAAGTTTCAGCCGCCTATAATGGCAGACTACAGCGTACACTCTCCCCAATATCGACTCTACCGATATGGGGCGTCGTAAGAGATCAAACGGAGGGGTTTTCCGCTCAGTACCCGCCGGGACTTTACGCGAGCATCCCGGCTGATGTTCCAGGTCAACATCTCATCGAGTCATCAGCGCTTGATGTCGACCTTGGTGGTGCCGCCGCACCAGATCAAGCTCAAACTGCACCCAGCGGATATGCGATCGCCATCACTTCGATCAGATACGCGGCTCCCTTTACCATTGCTCAGTATCTTGCGGATATTCATCCATATGATCCGATAGATTCAATTGCTCCAGTCACCATATCTGGCGTTCAAGCTTACACGGTTATTTTCAAAGATGAGATAGGGGCAGGTGAGCCAACTACATTTGTTCCGGCGGCTGCCGCAGTGCTAGAAATATCATATAGTTCGACTTATGCTTTAGGCTCGATCCAGGACCAAGGTGGGCTTAGCGCGTATGTTGCCGTACTGAAGACGCTGGTGGTTAATTGAGGTAATGATTAATGATAGCTACAGTCTGCTCGCTGTTTCGGTGGATTTCATCCAAGAGTCTTTTCCTTGTCGCAACGCTGCTACTGGCCACCATTCCTGTCACCGCTTATAATGTTAGGTTAGTGGTCCCATTTAAAGCGCAACTGCCACCACCAGGAACCACGCCGACATTGGCTAACTGGAAACTTACGAGTAATTGCGGCCAGACGTCCGTGCTGATGGTGGTTGGCTTCTATGGGGGGCCGCTCAGGAATCAACCAATTCCAATCAACGAAGACATTGAGGATGCCGACAATTGGTTGTATTCACAGAAATACGGAAATCCGCAGGACGGCTATTACGGATCGAAAACCGATACGGCGCAGCTTGTGCACCTAGCGCAGCATTATGGGTTTGCCGATTCGGCATCTTATAGCCACTGGACCCCGCAGGATCTCCAAAATGAATTGGCTGCTGGTCACCCTGTGATTGTAAACGTTTGGACGAATATGATTATCGGGAAGCCGCAGCGGCGACATTTTATGGTTTTGACGGGAATGGATGATACTTACGTTTATGTTAACGATCCAGGGCACACGTATGGAAATCAATTACCTTACTCGCAGTACAAACGTCGCGATTTTGATTTAGCTTGGATCGATCAACAGTCTGCTGTTGTCGTGATACACCCTAATCAGTCGGCTCCAACGACTGGAACGGTGACCATAAGCGCTACTCTCGACGTCGCCATCCCTGTCACGTCTGCCGCCTTTACGCTCACTGACCCCAACAACAAGCCAGTGAACGGTGCGCTTCTGGGGGTACCCAAAGCAGGTCTCGCCCCTGGCCCATACACGCTTACATTCACAGGGAATCCGCCGGCGAATAGTAGCCTTTATGCGATTCAGCCGTGCGGAATGATCATCCGCAGCCCTACGTGCACCGCCACGCTTGTCGCTGGCCAAACTCTTCCCTTCACCATGCAGTTCGCTTCAAACCCGCCCACGGCGGGTTTTACGATGGCCTCTGGTGCTCTGTCTGCCACGGATGGGCAAAAACCGTTGAGCCTGACTGTAGCGCCCGGGGGCAGTGCGCCCGTTGCCTTCGACGGCACGGCGCGGAGCCAAGCCTTCAATGGGGCCACGATCAGCAGTTGGCAGTGGACCATTGACGGTGCCGCCTCATCCACCAGCGGGTCGTTCAGCACGAGCTTGGCCAAGGGCAGCCATCCTGTGTCGCTCGTCGTGACCGACAGCCGCGGCGCGCAGTCGAACGTGGCGCGGGGCACGGTCTCCGTCACCGAGTCGGCAGGGCCAGCGGTCGCATACGTGACTCTGGGGGACACGAACCAGTTGGCCATCGTCGACGTGGCCGCCCGGACCGTGTCGAGAGTGGGCGTCGGAGCGAACCCCGCGAGTGTGGCCGTGTCGCCTGACCACCGCCGCGTGTACGTCGGCAACTCGGGATCTGCGACCGTCTCGGTTCTCGACGCCACCACAAACGCCGTGGTCGCGAGCATCCCAGTCCTAACGGGTCCTGGGAGTCTCGCGGTGACTCCCGACGGCGGGCGGCTCTACGTTGTCACCGATCCCTTCGTGACCGCAATCGACACGGCCGCCAGTGCCGTGATCGCGACCATACCGCTCGGGCCGTCGCTTCGGACCATCGCGGTGGATCCGAGCGGCGCACCCCGGGCCTACGTGACGAGTGCGACGGGCCTCTACAGCAACGTGTACGTGATCGACACGGCGAAGAACGTCGAGGTCCTCCCGCCGTGGCAGCCCACTGGGGGCGACCCCAATCCGGTGGGCATCGCGATCAGCCCGAGCGGCGGGACGGCGTACCTCGCAACCGACAGCTATGGCTCACTGCTCTTCGTCGTGAACCTTGCGACGGGAGAGGTGTCGTCGCTCACCAACTTGGGCAACGGCGGCGGGAACTCTGGCGTCGCCCTGTCGCCGGATGGGGGTAAGCTGTTCATCCTGAACGCGAACAATCCTCCGGAGGTCGGGGTGCTCCAGACGAGCCCGCTCACGATCCTGGCCAACGTGCAGGTCGGCGGGGCATCGCCGGACGTACCGACGGGAATCGCGCTCGGCCAGGGCGGAGCCGTCGGCTACGTTGTGAACCGCGTCAGCAACACGCTCGTCGTGTTCAGCACGGCGACCTACGCGATTCTCGACACGATCCCGCTTCTCGGTACACCGAGCGCAGTCGCCGCTCCATGATCGGGACTTGCGGGACTTCGTGCCAACGTTCAGGCACCCCGGCTGGAAACTGGGACACGTCTGCTACGGGCGCGACAGCACCGTCTCCGGCTACCGGGCCGGGCGCTGGGTCACTGGCACAGCGTGCCCTCGCCGAGTGCTGCCATCGCCAGCACCGCGCCAGTGACCGTGGATCGGGGATGCCGGGTCGCATATCGCGCCTCCGGCACCGCACCTGCTTTGTTCTTGGACCTCTGAGAGGCCTCAGAAGGCCGAATCATGACTGAGGAGTGTAGAGAGAAATGGTAAGACGCCTAGCATTCGTGACGGCCTGCAGCATCGCCCTGCTGCTGGCCACCGGCCCGCGCGCGTACGGCCAGCGCCACGCGAGGAAGGAGGCCGCAAACGCCGAGTCCGCCGCGCCCCGGAGCGTCAAGGGCGGCGCGACGTTCCAGGTCCCCGTTGCCTACGAGAAGGCCTACGAGGGGATTCTGAACCACCTCAAGCGGCAGGGCTACTCGCTCGACGTCGCCGACAGGGACGCGGGGCAGCTCGTCACCGCGATGGACATCAAGGGCGGGTACTCGCAGACCGGCACGCGCGTGCAGGTGACGTGCATCAAGGACAGCGACGCGCAGACCTCCGTCCGCGTCGCCGTGACGGAGCAGAAGCGCAAGAAGCTGCTTCAGGTGGAGCCGTGGGGCGACCCGAAGGTCAACGAAGAGGCGTCCGCGAAGCTCGCCGAGGAATTCAAGTCGGCCATCTCTTCGGCGACGTAGCGCGTCGCCCCCCAGCGATAGCTTAGCGTGACCCTATTCGGCTCGAACACTCCGTTGGCCGTGGGGCGGCGGAGACGCCTTCGGTGCACAGACCGCAGGTGGTAGGTCGTGGGCCTCAGGCGGCAGCTCTCCTGGGCAGACGAGGCAATCTGCGGGCAGGCCTCGACAGCGTGCAGCAGACCTTCCTCACGGCGGAGGGGGCGCGGCAGTAGTGTCCCTCTGCATCGACGAAGCGCTCAAGGACAGCCGGGGGAACCTCCACGGCAATCTCGAAGGGGCAGCCGAAAGTCGGGGTTGGGACCATGGTGTCGCGATACCGTGGTCGCAATCCGACCGGATCATGAGCCTCCATTGACGGGGTTGCGACCATGGCGTTTGCTTGCCGTGGTCGCAATCCGGCCGGTGGATCTGGATTTTGCGCAGGGAGAGAGCCGCCTCCAGTCGGAATGGGGAACCTGCCCGTCAGCACGGCCGTTCTCCCGTCGAACTTCACCTCTTGAACCAGACCCTGAAGCAGGCGGCGGAGTTGGACTGGATCCAGCGCGTCTAACTGGGCGCGGGTCTCTTGGCAGTACTCCTCAATCGACTTCCGGCGCACCTCGGGCGGTGGCTCACTTGCCACGTTCTCACCTGTCGGCCGACCGTTGAGGGCGTTCTTGCGTGCGGCGAGAAGGTCGAGCTGTTGGCCCAGTTGCAGCGGCGTCATCGCGCCCGACCGGTACGCTTCGAGCAGGCGGCTCTCCTCGACGGCAATCTGCTCAATCGCCTTCGAGGCCTCGCGGGTGTCCGACACCTTGCGCTCCCCAATCCGCCGGTTCTCCTGCTGCTGCTTGTGCAGATGTTCAAGGACGAGCGAAGGATCTGAGAGGGCATCCCGGATTGCACCGATGATCGCACCGCTGAGCACTTCTTCCCGTACCGACGGGCAGCCTTTGCACCGAGCCAGGCACCGGTAGTACGAGCGCCCGTGGACGGGATCGCCGACGTAGCGCGCACCGCAGGCTGAGCACCTGACGAGGCCCTTCAGCAGGTAGAAGCGCCTCTCATTGCGAGGAGAGAAGGCGATGTTCCGGGTCAGTTGCGCCTGGACCCGGATCCACTGTCCACGTTCGATCAGGCAGAGCTCGGGCGGCAGCTCGAGCGGGATCCACTGGTCCCTCGGCCGGACCCTGACGGCGCACTTCACCCGCCGCACGTAGCGGCGGGGCCGGGCGTCCTCGCGCGGCTCGACCGACTGCAGCTTGTTGAAGTGCCAGACGCCAGCGTACGTCTCGTTGCGCAGGATTCGGAGGACGCTCGACTTCCCCCACCGCGCGGCTCCGCGATGGGTCGGCGTCCGGCGTTCGTTGAGCCGCGCGACGACGCGCCGGGCAGACAGCCCCTCGGCGTCTACCCACTCAAACACCTGCCGCACGACGGCGGTCTCGGTCGGCACGAGATCCAGCCGACCATCCTGGCCAGCGCTCCTGTTCTTCGGCACGTAGCGGTACCCGTAGGGTGCGTTCGATCCCAGGTATTGCTTCCTGACCTCCACCTTGTAGCGCCTGCCGCGACGGGTCCTGTCGGCGATCATCTCGCGCTCGAACTCGGCGAAGCTGCCCAGGATGTTGACCATGAGGTTGTAGGTCGGGCTCGTCTCCGCCGGGAGCTTCCGGAAGATGAGGCGGATTCCGTGCCGCTCGAGGTCGCGCTTGATTATCCCGAGGTGGGTCACATCGCGCGCGAGCCGGTCGACGTCGTTCAGCAGGACGGCGGCAAAGCGGCCGTTCCGCCCGTCGTCGCGCAAGCGGTCCAGCTGCGGTCGCTCCATGACCCCGCCGCTCCAGCCGTCGTCCCTATACGTGTCGATGACCGGCCATCCCTTGTCTCGGGCGAAGCGCTCCATCTCGGCGACCTGGGAGTCGATGGTTTGGCCTTCCCGCTGTTCCTCGCTCGAAACGCGGGCGTAGATTGCTACCCGCAGGCCTGCGGCTAGGCTTTCTGTCATATGGGTTGGGTTACTGGTCGCTGGTCACCCTGAACGTTAGCTCTTCGTCCGAAACAGTCAAATCTGTGGACCTCGGCCGCGCCGGGGGCGCTGGCGGGAGCTGCTCGTCCGGGCCGATGTGGAACAGCATGGCGAATGCGGCGCGGAGCGCTTCCTCGCACGGTTCCGCGGATTGTCGGCAGATAACGGTGATGTCTCTCTGGTTCTTCGTGGCCATGGTTCGCAGAGCGTACCGCGAATGGCTCGCTTTGAAAAGGAGGGAAAACTTGAGTGGCGTCCTCACCCCTCTGCTCGACCGCTGCGACGATTCACCGAAGCGTATCCAGCTTTTCCCTCCTTTCCAACGTGGCCGATCAGCGCAACGATGCAGCACTATGCTGATCGAACTTCTCAAAGAGCTGGCCGTTGCACTCGCCCGCGCGCTCGTCGTCGAGAGCCTCTGCGAGCGCGTTCAATCTGCGCTGGTCACCTGCCGTGAGAAGTGCAAAGAGCGCCGCCGTGGCCGAACCTACCGAGCGCCCCGCGTCCGCTACCGGGAGAGTGTACTGCACAGGTTAGCCACAGACGAAGAGCAGTAGTTGTGGTTATCCACAACTTTTGCCGCCTTTCCATATTCCGCAGGGTTGCTACTTTGTAAATGCACAGCAACACCTATGGACCACGGCAAATACAAAAACAGTTTGGCGTTGTACCGAAAGAGAATGCGATTCTCGCAGCGCAAGGTTGCGCAACTCCTCGGGCACCGCGACGCGTCGCTCCTGTGCGCCTACGAGCGGGGCCGGATGCTGCCCACGCTTGAGACGGCGCTCAGTCTCGGGATCATCCTGCGCGTCCCGGCCGAGTTTCTCTTCCATGTCCTCTACGACGACCTTCGCACCCGCATTCGCCAGAAGGAGGAAGCCGCTTCGCGGCCCCGCCCTGGCGGCATTGACACTAACCGCCTACTCGCATGACGATCAGCATCCTTGACCGAGTGGCTCGGCGGCGCGCGACCAACAGGTTCCGCCCGAACAGCGCCCAGCAGTTCTTTGCCCTGCGCCTGGCGCAGCACCTGGGCGAACCAGAAGTGGCCTCACACTACGCCGAGCTCGGCGCGCGGCACTCACAGGACACGCTGCTCGCGGCGTACCGGAGAGCGGTCGCGCACGGCCACCCCTCGGGAGACCTCGGCCGCCGATTCCACGCCGAGCTGGCGTCCCTCACCGCGAGGGATCCACAGGTCCGGACCGAGCGGCTGATGGCAGTGAAGGTGGACCGCCGCTCCGTCGCCGCAGCCGTGTTCGTCGGCGACCAGCTCGACTTCTCGGAGGTGCGATGCCTTTCATCCACACCCGCAAAGGCGGAGGAGAGCGCGCTCGCATTCCTGAGCTGGGTCATGTCCAACTGCGAGGTCGAATCCGTTGCGGTGGAGCGGGTGGCGATCCGCGACCCCACGCGGCGCACGGCCCTCAACGAAACGGTCCTCGCCCTGTTCCGGGCCAGCGCGATCCCGGTGTGGGAGGTCGCCAGCGCGGACCTGCTGGCCTCCTACGGCCATCCGCCGCTTCCGTCTCGCCGCGAACTGCGCGTGACGGCGCGCTCAATCTTCTGGGCCGTGCTCCGCGACGACGACCCTGTCAGCCAGGAGCTCGACGCCGCCGCGCTCGGCCTGCACGTTCAAACGGAGCGCCTGTTCCTCTTCTGATCATTCACACTCACCCCCATGGTTGGTCCCATCTGCTACATCGGCGGCAAGAACCGCCTCGCCTCGAAGATCATCTCGCTGCTGCCCGAGCACACCACCTACGTGGAGCCGTTCGCGGGCGGCGCCCAGGTCCTGTTCCACAAGGAGCCCTCGCACGTCGAGGTCCTGAACGACCGCGACCGCGAGATCGTCAACTTCTTCCGCGTGTGCCAGTGGCACCACGAGGAACTGATCCGCTACCTCCGCTTCTGGCCAGCCAGCCGTGAGCTGCACGAGATCCACGCGCGTGCCGACCCGGCGGCGCTCACCGACGTCCAGCGCGCCGCGAGGTTCTTCTACCTCCAGAAGAACTCGTTCGGCGGGCTGGTCGTGCGGCAGTCCTTCCACTACGGCGTGGCCCACCCGCCCAACTACAACCCCGCACGGATCCCGGAAATCCTGTGGCAGACCAGCACGCGCCTGCAGCGGGTCCAGGTCGAGTGCCTGCCCTACGAGGACGTCCTCGAAAAGTACGACCGCCCGACCACCGTGTTCTACCTCGACCCGCCGTACTGGGAGCGGAAGCTGTACAGGTTCAACTTCAAGGAAGAAGACTTCATCGCCCTGGAGGCGCGCCTGCGCGATCTGAAGGGAAAGTTCCTGCTGTCGCTCGACGACCACCCGGAGGTGCGCAAGCTCTTCGCACGCTGGCACCTGCTGCCGGTCGACATCGCGTACACGGCGCAGAGGAACACCGGCAGACGGTTCCGCGAGCTGATCATCACGAACTTTGAACCGCGAGCGGCGGGTCCTGCTGACAGGCCGCGCGTATGCTCAGGAGAGGAGGACCTATCGGGTGCCGTGGGACCGTGAGTCCGCGCCACCGGTGGCGCACGTCGGCCCAGTGCTCGCGTGGCTGGCGGCGCGCCGCGTGCCGACCCGGACCTTACAGGCTGTGTTCGGCGTTTCGCCGGGCAACGTCCGCCAGCTCACCTTCCGCGGGAGGAAAGACCGCGTGCGGCTCAACTGGAGTGCCGCCACGCCGACGGAGTTCCTAGAGCGAGAGCTCAGCCCGGTCATCGAAGTGACCGGCGTCCGAAAGGGCATCGACGAGCGCTACCTCGGGCGCGGCAGGCGGTCCACCAACGACTGGCTGAGGCACCGGCTCGACGAGGTCGTCTCCACGCACCGTGCGGCGGGGACCTTCACCGAGGCAATCCCAGAGCTCACCGAGCTGAAGCGGGTCGTCGGCCACGTCGGCGAGATCAACCACATCCGGCTCAAGGGCGAGCTGCTGCGAGAGATCGCCTGGTTCTCCACGCACACAGGCCTGTGCGCCTCAGCGTTCCGGTCCGCGCTCCGGGCGGCGGGCCTCTACCAGATTGCCTGGCGCGAGACCGGGTGCCGCGCGGACCTCGGCGAGGTCGCCGGCTGCCTGCTGATCGCATCCAACGCCTGCCTGCTGAGCCACGCACCGGACACGGCGCTCAGCATCCTCGACGTCGCCGATCAGGCCGCGCAGTCTGCGGGACCCGGCGACGTCTCCGACCACCACCGGCAGCGCGGCGTCGCGCTGCTCCAGAAGTGTGACCCACGCGCCGACGACGCTGCCGCTGAAGAGTTCCAGTCCTGCGGCGCGATCATCGGCGAGCGCGCGGGCGAGTCCAGCGCAACGCAACGGCTGAACGCTCTGCGGGCGTCGGTGCTAGACCTAAACCCCAACTTCGAGGGGGCCGACGAAATCCGGCACGAGGTCAGCGGCACGTGCCCGGCCTCAAGCCTCGAAGTGGCGATGGCGGCAAACTGGTCCTGCGCCGTGGGGCTCTCGACCGACAGCGAGGAGGCGCACCGCGCGGCGCTGGAGATCCTCGCCGCGTCGTCCCGCGTCGATCCCCACTACGGCCACCAGTGGACCGTGCGGAGCCTGCTCGCGGTGACGATGGAGCTCGGCCTCTCCGAGCGCGACCGGCGCGACTGGGTTCGCTGGGTCCTGTACGAGAACGCCTGCAGGCACGACTGAGAAAGCCCGCCGGGCGTTACAGAATACCGCCATGATGCCACTCCCCGTGGCAAGTCCCGCAGCCTCAATCTGGGGCTGCGATGAAAGAAACCACCCTTGAACTCCTGCAGTTCCGGCGCTGCCGCAACCTCCACGGCGACGCCTTCGACGTCTCCGTAGGCCGGCGCAACGGAAGGCCAGCCGCCTTCCTGAGCGCCCGCTCCGGGAACCCCGAGCCAGCACCCGAACCGGAGGAGTTCGCAGAGAAGTCCAAGTACTTCGTCAACCTCAATCCGCTTGAGCGGGAGACCTTCCGCCGCATCCTGAAGGGCCAGTCCATCGCGAGCATCGCCGCCGAGGACGGCGTGGCGCGCTCTGCCGTCTACGCCCGCATCTGCGGCAACAGCAGGGGCCAGGGCGGCATGGTCGCCAAGAACTTCTGGGCGCTGCTCTGGTGGCGCTGCCGCCAGCGGATGCAACCACACAACAGCCATGCTTGAACGACTCTTCGCCGCAGCCTGGAACCGGCTCGCGGCCACAAACAAAGCGAAGCCGGACCCGGCGCCGCGACTGGACTTCGGGCAGATCGTCAGCGACGGCGAGGTCCAGCGCGCCCGCGCCTACCTGCCGCAGTCGAGGCGGGCCGAGCACGTCGCGATCCTCGGCAAGACGGGCAGCGGGAAGTCCTTCTTCCTGCGCCACCTCGCGAGCCAGGACATCCGCGCCGGGCGCGGCTTCACCTTCTTCGACCTGCACGGCGACGCGATGCCGTTCCTGCTCAGGCTCGTCGCCGCCGAGGAGCGCCGCCGCCGGGTGGACCTGAGCGAGAAGCTCATCGTCATCGAGCCCGGAGACCCCGAGTACTCGGTCGGGCTCAACGTGCTGGAGAACACCGCCGGGCAGCAGAGCTACACGCAGCTCTCCGAGTTCGCGCAGATCCTGAAGAGCCGCTGGAACCTCGAGTCGTTCGGCGCGCGCACCGAGGAGCTGCTGCGCAACTCGCTCCACGTGCTCGCCGACAGCGGGCTCACGCTGCTGGAGATCTCGCCGCTGCTGACGAACGCCGCGTTCCGCGCGGGCTGCCTCCGGCGCGTGCAGAACGCCGAGGTCGCCGACTACTTCCGCGCGCGGTTCGACACGCGCAGCGAGGCGATGCAGGCCGTCTACCGGGACGCCATCCTCAACAAGGTCTCCGGGTTCGTGACCGACCTGCGCTTCCGCCACATCCTCGGGCAGGCGCGGTCCACCTTCTCGCTGCTCCAGGCGATGGACCGGGGCCAGTGGGTCATCCTGAACCTCGACAAGGGGCGGCTCGGCGAGCAGGCCGCGACGCTCGGCAGCCTGCTGCTGACCAAGCTCAAGAACGCGCTGTTCTCCCGCGCGCGCCGCGAGGTCTTCACGCTGTACTGCGACGAGATCCAGAACCTCGTGGCCTTCGACGCCGGGCTCGACACGCTGCTGTCGGAGGCGCGCAAGTTCGGCATCTCGGTCGTCTCGGCGAACCAGTTCCTGGAGCAGTACCCGGCGCAGATGCGCGCGGCGATCATGGCGGTCGGCACGCACGTCTTCTTCCAGCTTTCGAGCGCCGACGCCGAGAAGATGGCCTCGGCGCTGGACGGCGGGAAGCGCCTCGCCGAGATCCTGAAGAACCTGCCGAAGCGCCGCATGGTCGTCAAGACGGGCTCGCAGCGCCCGCTCGAGGTGCACGTCCCGACCGTGGCCGAGCCCCAGGCCGACGCGGCCGACCTGTACCGCCGGTGCCGGGCGCGGTGGGCGAGGCGGCGCACCGACGTAGAAGCCGAGATCCTCCAGCGCAGGCAGTCGGCCAGGCGCAGCGCCGGGGAGGTGCTCGATGGCTGGGACTAGGAACAGCGGCATCGTCGTCCAGGACCGCGACCGCCACCTGCTCACCGAGCTCGACGCCATGCGGATCATCGACCGCGAGGGCGCAAAGGTGGTCGCGGGGTTCGGCTCCACGACGCGAGCCAACGCGCGGCTCCTGCGGCTGACGCGCGCCGGGCTGCTGCGCAGGTTCTTCACCGGCACGGTCGCCTCGGGGCGCAAGGCGGTCTACACGCTGTCTCCAAAGGGCGCGCAGCTCGTCCAGGCACAGTCCGAGGGGGTCAATCGGCCCGCCGACAGGCTGGTCCTCGGCGACAGGTTCATCGAGCACCAGTCCGCCGTCAACGCGGTCTACCTCGCCGTGAAGTACCGGCCCGCGCCGGACGTCCGGCTGGTCCGCTCGCTGTTCTTCCGCAGGGAGCTGGCCGAGGGCATCCGGCTCAAGCCCGACGGCTACTTCGAGGTGCAGGCGGGGCAGCAGTCCCGAGCGATGTTCCTCGAGGTGGACCTCGGGACCGAGCCGCTCGCCGTCTGGCAGCAGAAGACCGCCCGCTACCTGCAGCTCGCGCTCTCCGGCGAGTTCCAGCGGCGCTTCCGCCAGCCGCAGTTCCGCGTCCTGGTCGCCGCGAGCTCCGACCGGCGCCTGGGCCACATCCGCACTGCCGTCGCCAAGCAGACCGACAAGATTTTCTGGTTCGCAACGCTCGAATCCATTAACCGCGAGGGCGTCTGGTCCCCGATCTGGCTCCGGCCAGCGGGCGACCAGCGCCTCGCGCTCCCGTGAGGTACCCATGCGATACTGCAACGCCTGCCACCACATGACGACCGGCGAGCCGGTCTTCTGCAACTTCTGCGGACGCTCGTACGACCTGAAGCTGTGCCCGCACCGCCACCCGAACCCGCGCAGCGCCGAGGTCTGCAGCCAGTGCGGCTCGCGCGAGCTGTCCACGCCGCAGCCGCGCACGCCGCGCTGCGCCTGGCCAATCTCCGTGGTGCTGTCCATACCGCCCGGAGTGGCGCTCGCCCTGGTCACGGTCCTGTTCGCGGTCGCCGTGGCCCGCGCCGTCCTCGACAGCCAGCAGCTCCAGCTGCAGCTCATCGGCGCGGGCCTCGCCCTCGGGCTGCTGTGGTACCTGTACGCGAAGCTCCCGGCGTCCCTGCGCCGGTTCCTCTCCCGGCTCTTCAGCCGATCCAACCGAGACGACCATGGCCGCTAGACGGCCCGCTCCCATTCCGAAGCCGAGCCCTTCACCCTCACCGATTACCCGGGTGCGCCGGGCGCGTAAACCCGCGCGGATACAGGGCTTTCAGGCGGTACCCCTAGGGCAGCCCTGCCCTAGCCATTGCCCGCCCCCACCTGGGCCATTCCTGGGCCAACCGGGGCCACCGTGGCCGCCCCCGGCTCGCCCGGAGCTCGCCGTGGCGCTGCCCTCCGGAGCCCGGCGTGAGCCCCCGCCCGGCCCGTCGCTCGGCCCCCCGCTCGACCTCCCCGGCGTCGCCGCGCTCATCGGCTGCTCGCCCTGGACCGTAAGGCAGACCCTCATCCGCAGGGGGATCCCGCACTTCCGGTCCGGGGCCAGCGGGCGACTGATCTTCTACCGAGACCAGGTCATTCGCTGGATCTGTGAGCAGCAAAGCAAAGGAGGTTTTAGAATCCGTTGAGCCTATTCAAGCGAGGCAGCGTCTACTGGTCGTA